>BNJU01001765.1_pt1 | contig 147322 bp, 149 predicted proteins | sample 8539281 | NCBI WGS metagenome assembly BNJU01 (sample SAMD00202456, study PRJDB9452) | human saliva metagenome | isolation source: human saliva | place: Japan | reverse complement strand
ATGTGCTGGTTGTTTTGTGGTTCAGGTATCAGGTAAAAAGATATTTACTATCTTTAATCTCTTCAATTTTAATGATCTCATGAGTACATTCTCTTGCAAGCCTTGCTATCTTCCTGCTTCTTTGACATTTCTTGCCAGAAGTATTAGGAAGTAAATTCTGTTCTTGGAATATATCTAAGATATTTTCTTAGAACTCCACTGATAGCTCTTCTCATTCTGTGATCTATCTGCTCTGCATAGTGTACTTTTGTTTATTAATTCCTTGAATACTTCCCTAGACAAGATAAATCTTGAATGAATTCTTGTTTCCAAGTTTTAAAACTATCCACTCATTTTCTTCCTCTAGTATTATTCTGCAAACTATATTTTTATAGCGATGAGTATGCTGGCGCAACTCTAGTTGACATAGTAGCCTGATATGTATGATAAGAATAATTATCTCTGCAAATGAAATTGTCTAATTTTTCTTGTAATAATTTCATTTGCTGAACCTAGTCTGCCATTTCGAGCCTGAATGCAAGTATCTTGTCTCCATTTGTCGTTCTTCTATATGCTTTGTTTCAGCAACTTTCAAAGGCCTCTGTAATTCAATATCTCCAACTATAGAAATATATTTTTATCTTTCCATCTAAACTCAATCTCTACAAAAGGAGTTTATTTCTAACATAATGGTTTTATAGCTTCAGCTTTTCTTCATCCCTATATGAGATATTCTATATTGTTGTCTCATTCAAATTACTTCCTTCAGACTATATCAAAATCAACTAATTTTAAAGAACCTATGCCTGCTCTTGCAGTAGAGTGAGCTAAGCATTTGAACCTAAACGCCCAAAGCCTAAAATACAAACTTTTGCCTCTAATTTTCTCAGATATGCCTTTTGCATTCTCTTTTAAACCAAATCACTTCTTCCGTTTCACAGTCCTATCGACACTCTCACCAACAAAACATACAATTTCTATTTTATCTGTATTTTTATATTAATTTTGAAAATTCTGCTACTATTTCTCCATTATAGTCACAACAACTCTCTATCCACTCTGTACTTATATTCGAATAGATAGCTAAAAATTAACATCGTTTATCTCTTCATATTTTCCGATTAATTTCTACCATTTTGCTACCCTACTTTAAAATGCGTAAATCTTCACCTGACATTTATCATAGTTCTCACAGAGCACATCCACACACAGCATATATGTATCTGTCATTTCAGTGAGTAGACCTCGTCTGCATCTTCTGGCTCTGCATCCATTGCTCTCAGACATTCCTCCTCAATTTATATCTCGCTCTATATTTTGCCATTCTATTTGATCCCAATCCATAGCCTTTGGAACTTTTTACACAGTATCAGCAGCATGGGCAGCAGCACGACGAGGCTATGGTACCTTCTTTCATATCATCTCGGTGGCAATCTTAAATGTTCAGCTGGCGTAACATAACATAGAAGTCTACTCCTGCAGCAGGCCGCTGTTGCTCCACCACATGGCTGAAGTGATGTGGTGCATACAATACTGCACATTCATACTATAACTATCAGTACATAGGGTATTAGACGAAGTTTCTTCTCATCTCAATATTTGCTTCTATTTCATCTATAGCCATATGTCCCATCCTTCAGGTATTGTTGTACATTTCTTTTCCATGCTCTCTTTAGTCAATTCTCGATGTGTGTGAGCTCTTTTGTTTGACAGGCATCTGTTGCATCATTAACAACAGATCTCAATACATCTCCCAAACTTATAGTCATATCTGTTATTCACAAATATCTAAAAAAGTTTCTCAATTTTTCATAGAAGGATTTTCAACATTGTTAGTTCAAGCATACCTCAGAACCTCCCCTTGAAACAATATTAGTTATTCTTTCATTTCTTTGAAAGTTCCACTTCTCTATTTAATCCACCATGTGATAAAGTCCTCCATCTTCAGCAGCATGTTTCTCCCTGCATCTAAAAATTCTTCTGCCTTAATATCTTTTAATTCATATCGTAGGAAACCTGGCATCATAAACGGGAACTGTTCCAACCATAGCTGTTGTGCCTTAATTAATTTCTTTCTAGATACTTCTGTTTTGTAAAATAGACTCCAAGTCCATTATTGCATCTGCCTTCATATCTATAGCCTTTTTACTTTCCAATTCATATCATCAGGATAATCTTTGAATGTTCTAAATTACATTTATCTGTTGATGATTACATTATCTTTTGCCACAAAGAAACTATGATTTTTATTAGCTGGTATAGCAATTTCTCACTTATTACCCTTGCATTAAAATTTTTTTCGTCCATAGCTTCTAACAACCAATGCCTTTCATTTCCTTTATTAAAATTCCTTTTTAGCAGCCTCCATCTTAACATATACATAATATCATCTCATAATTAATAAATTTTTTCAACATCATGTCTACTTTTTACATCTTTCTGGTAATATCTGACACTGCACATATACCTTGTAAGCCTGTTTTTTAAACTAACACATTATCAATATTTGTTCCTCCTATAGCAAAAACTAGATTTTTACACTGGTAACTATCTTTTTTAACTCTTCCATCTCGAATTTTTAGCATTATCCTTTGTTAGTTCCAAAGATAGCTCCACTTCCTATATAGTCTGCTCCTAAGAGGTTCTGCTCTTTTTAGCTTCTTCTATATTTCTTGCTGTTGCTCCCAATGAAATTTATCCTTTAAAATCTCTCTTGCTTTCTCTGGGCATATCAGTTGTCCCAGATGAACTGCCATCTGTCAACAGCCTGAGCTATATCCAATCTGTGAACTGCAATGAATAAAGGCTCCATAGTTTCTAATTTACTTTACCTTCAAAAGCCTTTCTCTTAATCTTTGTAGATATATTTTTTTCTTAACTGAACTATCTTAACCACCTTTGCACTTCTTCTATACAAACATAAAACCTTTTTCCTAAACAAGCACCATCAGTAACTAGATAAATCTTGCAAGCTTTTTAGTTCCATAAGTTCTCATAATATAACTTTCTATATCTATTTTATATATTTCTCCCATTTAATTCACTCTATTCTTCCCTATTTCTCTCCAAAATCTATTGAATTCTTTATTGAATATAGTACAAAATTCTTAGCTTTTCTTGTTGGAGTCTGGCATAGAATATCCCTTAGCTAAGTTTGAGGCTATGGCTGAAGATAGGCTAACCTGTTCCATAGATCTTATTGTTAAATTTCTCCTTCTAAAGCCTATATTTCATCTACTATTTAAAAAAATTATCCTGCTATTTGAAAGATGTCCCCCTTTAACAAGAACCCATTTCTTAGTGAAATCTGCAATTATCTTTCCATAGCTGCATTTTCAACACTATCTATATTCTCTATATTTTTCATTATTTAAAATCATTTTACTATTTCTGTGGTTTTCATCTACGATAGGGAGTGATTTGTATCCACTAGCTTAAATAATTTATTTGCTAAAAAAATCTTTGGTTCATTTTTTTGTGTAAAGACTTTCCCGCATAGATATCGTATAGGGTCGAGAACTATATTTTTAACTTTGTATTTAACAAGCTATCATATAACCAGTTCCAGCATTTTCTTTGCTATTTATGTTAATCTTTATAGCTGAAACTTCCATAAAACATCCTAATATTGCTTCTAATTGGTGCAAGCCTTCTATTGAAACATCTCAACCATCTTTACTTTCTGTGGATTCTGGGCTGTTAAGCTTGTGATAGCAGTCATTCTATAAACTCCAGCAAAGTTTTTAAATCAGCTTGTCCTGCTCCGCACTACAATCTGAACAGCACACTATTGATAAAGACTGACTCTTTCATATTTTCCTCCAAGCAATAAAAAAAGCATATACCTAATTTGTATAGCACTGTAATTCAAAAAAAACAAACTTTACTACACTACATTGGCATAACCAAATCAGGTCAAGGTCAAAATCAACAACCACTACTCCAGTCCAATTATTGACACTCACTTATAACTAATTTTTTATTATTAATTTTCTTAATATTTAAAAACACACATTTTATTTTTTATACAACACTATTTTACTCTTCTATTTTCCATTTAAAACATACTAAAATGTAATATAATAATCTTCAAAAATATAACACAAAATATAAAGTTCAAAAATATATATTTTAAAGAGAGATTAATAAATGAGATTTTATTCTTAACATTGCCAGAGCAAATTGCCCTAAATTCGATTGGTGAGGAGCTGTATTCACTCTATTTTAATTATATGTCATCACTTTTGAAATACAACAAAGGACATAAAAAAATAAATTTAGGAACTGGCTTTATTTTTACTCTTACTATATTCATTGTTATAAGTAACAAGATTACTCAGTATCAAAATCACATATCAATAATCATTATAAACAGGCTATTCATCCCATTGAAGTTGCAGCAGAGGATTTGAAAACTGATAGGAAAATATCCACATAAATACTTCAGCTTCAATAGATGGAACAGCGAAATGGAACTCTAACCCCAAACATTAGTGGAACAATGGTGAAAATTATCTTTTAGAAAAGAATTGAATTTGGAAAATCAAAGGTGATAATTAACGTTGAGGTGAAAAATAATGGGATTATCGATGTAGACATTGCATGACCATTGACTCATGGGACTTCTTTCTTTGGTCATAGTTATAAATATATCGGGAGAAAGGAGAATCTTTGCACCTTCATCAGCTATAAGATAAGTTTTAAACTATGTTCTGAGAGATTGTCAGGAGGTAATATACTAACCTACTGATAACTGGCACTTCAATATTTTATCATCCTTAATAGGTCATGGACGAGCCATAGTTCTACTATACAAAATGACACACACTAACAGTGCAATATTCAAAACTACTTTTATGATGGACGACCTGTAATCTCATATAAAAGAGTATTGGATGTTGCTTAGCGTCGTGAGCAGGATCCAACAGCCTATGATATAGCTTTACCAAATTACGTACTAATGGGACTATGCAAGTATCAAAAAGGATTAAAGAGAGCTGTGCTGCGGAACAAAATGGACAACTGATGGTTGTTTTACAAGGATGAAAATCCTAAATATCCTGGTATAACTGATGATGGTACGTACAAACAGATATGCTTGAGAGCTATTGATAGATACTGAATAGCTAGAAACAGTATTAAAGAAATGGGACATGATAGCATTTTCTGATATATTCTTAGCAAGAATATGACAATGGAAAAATGCACTGCAGTAACTTACAAAATATAATTAGAAAAATAAAATACTATCTGCTGCATAGATAGTATTTTTGTCGTTCTATTTTTCGGTTGCAAAACATGCTAAAAATGTAATATAATAGTCTTCAAAAATAGATAACTGCAAAATATAAAGTTCAAAAATACTCTCCATTTAAAGGAGAGACAATAAATGAGTTTTTATTCTTACAACTGTTTGCTTGAGCAAATTCCTAGGATTCTGATTAGTGAGACAGCATTTCCAGCTATAATTCTTGTCTCTATGTTTCACTAAAATACAACAAAAGGACACTAAAGACAGTATAAAGTAGGGAACACGCTATATATACTCTTCTACTATTGTTATAAGTATTAAAGGTAACTCAGTGTCAAAAATCACTAGCAATGGCGATCTGATTATAGACCAGGCGAGTTCTATTTCAGTGAAGTTATAGCAGAGGATTTGAAAACATGAGAAAACATCACATACACTTCTGCTTCAATAGATGGAGCCTTGGTGAGTGGAACTCTTTATTTCAGAGTTGATTAGTGGAATAATGGTGAAATTATCTTTTAGATTGATTTAGAAAAATCCAAAAAGTAGAATTAATCATCAGGAGGTGGACTAGATAATGGATTATACTATGTTAAACATTGCTATTAAATTGATTATGGGACTGTCTGTACAGTCTTAGTTATAAATATATCAGGAAAGGAAATCTTGCCTTCATCAACTATGGATCAAGTTTCAAACTATGTTCCTGAGGGGAATTGTCGGAAGGTGTCTGTGCCCTAATACTAACTGTACTTCAGTATTGTCCTTATGATATGGACAGTCATGGTTGCTTCTTCTAAAATGGCTAAAACTAACAGTGTAATATTCAAAAGTATTTTACGATGGACAACCTCTAATCCTCATAAAAAGAAATTATTGAGATGTTGAGGAGGCTTGTCGTAGAGCAGGATTAACAGCCCATGATATAGCTTTTAAATTACGTACTAATGGAATTTATGGTATCAAAAGTTAAAAGAGCTGTGCTGGAACAAAATGGACAACAGATGGTTGTTTTGCAGATCGAAGAAAATCCTAGGTATCCTATTATAACTGATGGTACAGGTACAAACAAATATACTTGAAGTTATTGATAAAGATACTGGAATGGCTAGAAACAAAGATTAAAAGAAATGGGATATGATAATATTTTCTGATATATTCTTAGCAGAGATGTGACAATGGAAAAATCACTAGTAACTTGCTAGTATAATTGAGAATTTTCAATGATATGTAACACTGCCAGTTGTTCCTGCTATTATACTTGAAATCTATGATATAATATAATGCAAAATAAATATTAGAGGTAAATATAGAGAGGTAAGATTAGCGAAAAGAAGATGTAAATTCCAAATTATAAAGTTAGTTTGAATTGATATTTCAAGAGAGAGATTTTTGTGCAAAATTTTAGAAAGACTATAATATTAAATACAAAAGAACAGAATACTTTAAGGATCTTTTCATGTATAAATTAATTGATATCAACAGTAAATTTATCAGCGATATTACAAGAAAGGCTTTCAAACTATATTAAATATAGTGAGCCTGTTTTGCTATATCATTCTTTGCCTGCGACTGGAAGACGAAGATGGCGAAACCTCCTGTAGTCATCCTCTGAAGAGCATACAGCACTATGCAACTTTGGGGTTGCAGACAATGGTATAGCCCATATAAAACATTTAGATCCTTGGACAGAAAAGCGTTCAAGTACAAGGTTACCAGGAAGAGACAAGTACATACATGGAACATCGTCAGGTATTGCTCTGTATGGGGATAAACTAGAGAGAGATGATGAGAATGAGCCTTTCTATCTTTTAGATCATATACTATTCTCTGCTAATAGAAGAAGATGACTTATTATATCACTTTATACCAGAAGAAATTATAAAGAGATAAAATTTGAATTTATCTGAGTGTTAGATCGGGTATAGAAGATCTTTCTCAGATTTTGGAGTAGTTTTAGACTATTTGACAAAACTTAAGCCAGGTTTGATTTTAAAATCTGCTAATAATTGGTAACTTTGTGAAACAACTTTCCAAAAGGAAAACTTTATCATGGTTCATTTGACTCATTGCTATCACTTGTATAGTTGGTTCAATAACTAATGAGGTATGCTTCAAACTACAGCGTAGAGAGAGGTTTAGGATATAAGGGAACAGTAAGCCTGACGCACTAGTTATGGTGGTGACTTATTACGTGGTGAGACGGTGAAATGATCACAGGAGCAGCAGGAAAGTCGATTCTCTAGACATGGAAATATTTGCTTGTCATCGTACAAGTTTTGCCACTGCAGAGTTATCTCATATGCGTAATTTATCAAAAATATATGTAAGGATTTTAAAAGATTTCTCTGATTTTAATCCTATACTTTTGAGCTTTGATTCATATATCGGCTAAAATACAGATAAAGCTATCTGCGAAGAAGAGGATATGAAATTCCTAGCACTTAACTGAAGATTTTATCATATTTCAAGAATGAAAATATTAAGATATTTAATGGAGTTATGGGAAAGAATCAGAAAATTAGAGCTAGATGCCTCATTCTTCCAACTATAGCAGACATAAAATTAAACTGACTTTTAGTCTCATGACGGTAGAGCTCTGATTACTTACAAAGGGTTACATTAAAATCAGATATAAAAATTAAAAATATATATCGAAATGGATTTCAACAAGAAAATTTGAAGGAATTTTAGAAGAAATATTGCTGTATTCAGATAATAGTACATAAAGAAAATATATACCATTAATAATAGAGTTAAATTAGGGAAGACTCATAAAGAATGATAATACTGGAACAGTTAAGCACCTTTGCAGGAGTGAACTCTCTGAGTATAAACAGGTTAGCAGGAGACCACTTGTCATCTTAATATGTTACTACTCATATGGCTTGCCACCATACAGATTCATCACTGCAGCAGGTTTCTTACCACTAGTTATTCTATACTATAGAAAGGACAGCATAAGATTTTTGATGTTTTATCAAAAGATTTATTTCAAATTAGTACTCTCGGATTTGATGATAAAAGAAGTACTACAATATACATATTTCTCTGCAGTATTCAGATGTTTCGCAAACAGTGCCACTTAGCAATTAACACATACTTTGGTCTCTATGGTATGTCTGTATGTTTAAGAGAAAAACCTTTGAAATATGAGCTGTATCTCAAATCTGTCTATCAAGCTTTGAGTCCTTTTAGCAACACATGGAGATCTAGCAAGTTTCAAAATATCTTTAAAAGCTCTTGTTTGTATGATTATCTGCCTTATCTAAGTTGTATTTTATACTGGTATACAACCTGAAAGTCTCATAAGAAAGAAACTATGGAGCCTCAAATAGTAGTCTTGAATTATGATGATGGGTAGGAATATTTGATTTGCCTTTGTAACAAAACCTTGGAATATCAATGTAACTGATTTTATAACTCTCCTCGTGTTAATGTTAATAGTGTATTTGGAACAACCAATTGCATTTATTCTTTTATTTGACTAGGAGAGTAAATATAATACAAATTCATACAAAGCAGTATAATCAGCTTTGCATTGAACCATAAATGGCTAGCAATATGTGCTATATTATTCAAAGGTAGATATTTGATTTCCTAGATGTAGACAGATGTATAATAATCAATAATTTTATAGCGCTTTATTACAGTGATAAAGCAAAGATAAAGAAGTATATTGACATAAAAGTCATATAGTAATAAAATATATAGAAGAGATGTTCGTACGCTAGCGAAGCAAGGGTAGTAACAGAGTCACTGACCAAGAAAGATATGTCTGTAGTTTTGATAACGAGCTAGGATAATAAAAGAAATATCAAACTAGGAAGATTAAAAAGTCTCACACATATCATTGGGACTTTTACCAATTGGAGGATACATAAAGTGAAATTTATGTTTCTCAACTGATACTGAATTGTATAAGATTGTGAAGAGATCAAAGAAAAGAAAAATAATAAGACGCTTTATGCAACAGTTTGTCTATTAAAAGTATAGAAGATTCCTTTATTTATGCAATACCTATAGACATCATATAAAACATCAGTATGCCATATTTACAGACAAAGTGAAAACACAAAAGGACAGTGATTGGATCTACAAACATTGATTATTAAAGATTTAAAATATATAATCTCAAAATAAACACTCCTTTTATTTCTCAATCAGAATATAGTCAATTAATTACAGAAACTTTCATTATATCCAAGCTTAGTTCATAGAGATATATATAAAAGCTTTGTAGAACATCAAGAAGATCACAGACTACTTGTTTAAAGCCCAATGTCTTGTTAAAACTACTTTACCATAGTGAGTACATCAACAAAACTAGTTACTAAAATAAGAAAGCAATTGTAATATTGGCAATAATACAAGTAAATGACATACATATGGGGTCTCTGGAGGAAACTCTTTAAAAGAAACATCTTTTTCAGTTGATGAGAAGATGAAAATAGGACTAGCTAGAGTGTAAATGGAGCAGGAAAAGTCAGCCCTTATTAAAATTACTATTAGGTTTGGAAAATTCTGAAATCCTACTCACAAATGAGAGAGAACTATCTCTAGACAATTTAAAGAGGGTTATCTTACACAAATCACAACGTAATAGCAAGAAAATACAGTCTCAATGAGCTTTATGACTCGTATTTAACAATCTTTTAAAGAAGACTATAACAGAAATGCAGAAATAAATTTTCGTACTAACTGTTGACGGAGGACTAATGTGACAAGTTTGATGGAAGAGAACTTGGTGAGGTTTCTGAGATATGAAAGACATGAGGATATCTCACCAGAATAAAATAAAGCAGACGTGTAAATATGGTTTGAAGATTCCTGAAAACTTTGGACTATGAAAGATTGACAAATCTACTCAGGTGGACAAAATTCAAGAGTTGCTCTTGCTAAAATATTGTTGGAACACTTGATTTACTGACATTGACGAACCTACTAACCATCTGGGATTTCACATCTAATGGAACGATGCAGAAGATTCTAAAGACTATAACAAGGCTATAATTTTAATATCATGATGTATTTTATGCGGACAATGTGTAGGCCAAATAGGTCTTGAAATTGAAGGTAAAGATTAAAAAGACTACAAAGGAAAGCACACTGATTTCTTGATTCAAAGAAACATTTAATTTATGAGACAGAGCCTAAGGAAAAGAACGAAGACAAATAAAGAAGATGGAAGAATTCACTCAGAGGAGTATACGAAATTGAATCTAAAACTGAGCTAGAGGTGAGAGAAAAATACTTTAATAGAATGGAAAAATGGAAAATCCTGTAAGTAACAACTCAAAAGATAAAATTAAAATTTGATATATAAAAGCACAAAAGTGTTGACTTAGTTTTAGATATTAAAATTTATCTAAGACTTTTGAAGATAAGTTGTTGGGTTAAGATTTAAAGTTTATCGTGGAGAAAGAATAGGTTTAATAGGAAAATGGTACCCAGAGAAAATCTACTCTTTAAAGATGTCAACAATTTCAGAAAAGGCTGGTCTCAGAGAGGGTGTTAAAATAGGTGAAAAGAGTTTCTATTCAGTTTACCTACGACCAAATCATCACAGACTAGGTTTAAATAATAATAGCATAGCGCACTTGTGTTTCTATTTTACTTGGTATCTGGAAGTAGAAGCATGATAGTCATCTGGAGCCTTTCTGTTTAGAGAAGATGATATTTACAAAAGATTTCTTCGGCAGTGGTGAGAGAGAGCGAGGCTGGCACCTTAGGCACCTATGTCTTGAAAAAGCCCATTTCTTAATACTGACGAACCTACAACCACTTGGATATCTCACTCAAGAGGTGTTTACTGGATGCACTTGAAGATCATCCTGGGATTATCATAGTAGCATTCTCATGATAGAAATTTCTTAGACACCGTTTAACTAAAATTCATGAGTTGAAAACTGATGGAGTTAGAAGCTTTTGATGGAGATCAGAGTCCTATAATGCAAAGAGATAATTCGTAAAAGTTAAGAATGGAAAAGCTGTAAAATCTTATGAAAGAACGAAAAGAAACTGAAAAATAGAATTGCTTCTTTGAGCAGACATGTAAGACTTGTGGAGCAGAGAAAATACATTGAAGAAGATAGAGAAGAAGTAAATAAGAAATGTCTGCTATACCTGGAGATGATGTAGAGACTCGTGTCTTTACAAGAAGAATTAGATAATCTTGATACGAAAATATTAGCAAAAAGTGCCATCAAGAATATGAAGAAAGCAGTAGCCAGAACTAAAAGTTCCTCAAGCACATATATGAACGACATCGCTGTAAATCACAAAAGCGTAAAAATAGTTCATTACGAGAGAGATTTCAACGATAAAATCAAGAATTCGCTGCAAATCAGAAACCTCGCTATGCCCAAACACCTCCTAGAATTTGCTTTGGCCCAGCTCTATTTGACTTTTTATCTGACCTCATCTCGCACTCACTTATACTTTAGGTTTCAAAATTTTAATTTAATGCAACAGCCTAATTTTTCACTATATTTAGCCTGATTTAGTCTATCTAAAGATTTAAGAGCTTTCTTTATTTTGTATATACTTTAATAAATGTGAGCTAGAATACCTGACTCTAAACGACGTTAGGGTCATTAGTCGTGATGAGTAGGTCTACAACATCCCCAACTTTTCAATTCTTTCTAATAGAAAATTCAAGTCTCAATATCTGGGGTTCCAACCTAATTTGCTCGTCTAACATAAAATACAAAACAGCTAGTGTTTATCGTTTTTGGGTAATAAAGTTACAGATACATGTCACACCTATCTTATTCTCCTGCAGCTCCAATCTATAATTGCCTCTATCAGCAGCACAAGATTAGAATACAGGTATCTGTTAAACTCTCTATAGATAGTTCTCCCCATACACAAATGGTAAAAGAATGACTTTTATTTGCTCTCATTATTTCACTGCTATTCAGCTGACATACTCTGATATTTCGTAGTACCCTCAGCAAACCTCAAATATATTATCCAGCTATAATATCACTATTTTGATTTGAAAATCCAACTAAATCTCTAATTTCATCTAAAGATGAGATCTTCTAAAGTAAAAATTACCTTCTCAGTAATCTATAACAAATCGGACTCCATGCTACTCTATATGTTTCTTGCTAGACCCTCTTCTTCTTCAAGGATAAGTTCTTCTGTCCCTCATCTATCATATCACATAGGTAGATGAAGTTAATCAGACACCTCATAACGCAATATTTCTGGTTTCTGTTACAGGAATCTCGGAAACTAACTGCTCTTTCTTTGCTTCCAAAGCGAGAAAACTAACATCTCCCGTCATACCTCAATTGTAAACTACAACAAATTCACATGAAGTAAGCCGTTCTGATATAGTAACTATATAATTTGATTATATTAGTGAGTCATCACATTTTATATGTGAAAATAATCATCTCAATAATTTTACTACTTCATCTCTATATGTGCACAACCAGCACACGGAATCAATCAAAATAAGATTTTTCTTTAATTTCTCATGCATATACTTACACATACATCATTAATCTTAGACAATGAGGATTCTTTTATAACAGAACTAAAACAAGCATGGTGTAACTAAAACTAGTAGATAGAAAATAGCGAGTAATTTTCATTTAAAATCTCTTTATGTCTAATTTATCATATTCTCTAATTTTATCAACGTAGCTAAACTACTCATGCCTATAGAAGTGGTAGACTTCTTCCTGAGATTTGTTAAAAGTAGCTGGTAATAAATTAATAACTACGTGTATTAATTACAACAGCCCACTTTGGATACAGAAAAGATAATCTTTTCGCTAGTCCTGTGGTTTTCTCTGGTTTTCGTGAGTTTGGACTACCTGTGTGATAGATCCATGACTATGTCAGCTATTTTCACCAATTCTTCAAACTTCTCGTCCAAATGACTCAAGTGTACATGCCTCGTACTGTTTTCAACTAAAGTTTCAAAGAAAAGATAAATATCTTTAAATCTTTCAACATTTCTCTTTCATGAGTTTGAAAAATAACTCTTTTCTATAGCTTCCTGCTTTGATTAGCTGGAGAAAGCAAAACTAGATGTCACAATCAAAAGCCTCATCATCATTTTTAACTCCAACCACACTATAAGATTTAAAAAGGAACTCCTGCTTCTTGAAAGTCCTTTTTCAAATAAGCTATGCATTCTTAAAGTTATTACCTGTAAAACTGTAATGATAATAATGTTTACTCTATTCATTTTACCACTTTAATTCCAATGAAGTTTTCTACCTGTATTTTGCTAGAAGTGAAATTTTTCTAATATTTTTGTAGAGTCTATTTTAAAAGAAATTGCTTTCTAAGAGACAAGTTTTCTTCAAATCGTCTTTCTAAGATCAGCTGTTCTCATTATTTTTAAAATGTCATACAACTCTCGCAGAAATTTCTAGATTTTAAACAGCTGATAATAAAAATCTTATCTTCATGCTTGACATCACAGGTATAATCTTCCTGAGTCATTGTAGATTGGTTCTGATCTTTCAAATCTTTTATATTGAATTTCTCTATTTTATAACTCTTTTCTATTTCAATACTGAGCTTTTTCTCCTACTATTTAATAACTCTTCTTCATTCGATCTTTTATCTCGTGCCTATTAAATCTATTCTATCTCAAAATACTAGGACTACTGATAATGTATATTCTTTCTCAATCTCAATGTTAGGTATTTTACAATTTCCTTCATATAGCATTCCCATAAGGGACAAGGACTGCTTTGTTCAACTAAAAGAAAATGTCTCAAATCGTTTTGCACATAGCTCTAGATATACTCTAAGCCATCTTCCAAAGGTTGTCTCAACGCTGCTAAAACACTGTGTTTTAAATTCACCTCATTTCCTCTGAAAACTAGTATTCCATACTTGCCAAAGCTTTGTTTCGCCACAGTATAGCTTTTCCCTCCTACCACAGCTGATAGTGTACTACTATGAGCATTCTCACGAGTCTTTTGATATGATAGGACTTTTCAAGACAATTCACCAAGCAACACTGCATATTTAGCACTCTGTAATTTCATACCAGACATCCTTGCGGTAGATTCTATCATTACTTTCTAGCAACATAGACTCACCTGGAACCTGGCTCAATCAAGAGGAACATCATGCCCTCCTGCATGCCGAAACTCTCCATAGTCTCTTTTAGCAGAAATATTGAACCTCAGCACTCAGAAAATCCACATTGTTTCCATCTTTTTCTATTTTATTTTTCAAAAGGTATTTTACTCCATTTACTATGAAGCTTTACAGTACATCAGTTACATTCTTAACTTACCACCATACCTATTCCATCTATTAAACTAGCATACCTCATTTCGCAAGGATAGCAACCTGCTTGCGAAACCCTCTTTAGGCTGAGCATGACAGAGTTTAGTGTTCCTGCAACCTCCTAACTTCTCCATCCAATGACATCTCCATGAAGCAAGACGACTGCAACCATTTTCTCTTAAACTCTCTAAAGCTCTCATCTCCCAGAATTATTCCTATGGCTATGGCTAAGTCAAACTGGGCTCCTTCTACATATATACGAGACTACCATCATACTATGCGAGGGTCCACTATCATAATCAAATTAAGAGCTCATTTAACTCTAAGTACTCTCCAAGTATAGCAGTATCTCCCATACCAACTATTGAGACATAAACGACTCTTGAAATATCAACTACTACAACTAAATAAGACTCTAATCCTAAATAAGAACTTGTAAATTTTATTTTCTGTTGATTATCTCTTTCATTTTATAGATATTACATACTTTTATTATAATGTATATAGGAAAATATCAGAGATATTGTAACATTAATATAAGAGAAATTTTAACTATTTTATTAAAATATCTTTTAAATTATATAATATAGTTTCTAGTGTATAATATATATACTACTATCCTTCTTTGTGTATAGCAATGTAATTGAAACTAAATAAAAATGCGACAAAATACTATAAAGAGTGCCTATAATATTATAACGTAATTAATAGCAGCACTCAACACTCGTGGTTCTTACGAACAGGGTACACCCTCTCACGTAGTATTTTACATTCTATAGGAGATCTTATGAAAATAAAATATATCGCTTTTCTATTTATCTTATGAAGAACAATTACAAAAATTTCATTGATAACAAATATTTAATTTTCTAAATAGAACAACATATAAATAAACAGCATGTTACAAAAGTAACAAAGCTTTTCTTTAAACAGTCAACAATTATTTAGTTTTATAATTGTTCTCAGTAGGAAGTCCAATCGAATCTCAACTCGTTTGAGTTTTGAAGAGATTCTTCAGCAGCAACTCTCCACTCCTTTAGCAGCTGGTTACTCCTGCATCACTGTCTACGTGTAATAAGTAGTCGTGTGCTTTAATTTCAAATTAGCATTTCTATATTTTCCAATTAGACTAATCCTTTTAACGTTTATACCACAGTGAGCTCGCTCAGCATCAGCATTCATTGCTCGTGTACACAGACTAGTTATTTCAGTTTTCCATCTTCAGATAACACTTTTACAGTTTACTGTTACAAGTAGCTGGCAGTCTCTTCTCCATCTCCATCCTATGACATTTCATGGCAGCATCTGCTAGAGTGGATGCTCAGCTTCTAAGTGCATATCAAGTTCAGCAGCTGAAAGTTTCGTTTGTTTTTCTCCCGCTGGTATCATATCATTGCTTTGGAAATAAACTGCTGCTACTTTGGTAATAGATTATACATCTGTTTCATCTATAGGTACTTCTGCAGAATCCAGACTCTCCTGGTTTTCTGCTAGTACGTCTGTTTTAGCTTCTTTGACTTGCTGCCAGTAGATGCAGCTCGTTGTCAGCTGGTTTAGCTTCTTCTTTCTTTTCTCCACAAGCTACAGATCTAAAACAAGTAAAACGCTCCTAATAATAATTTGCAAAATTTTCATAATAAAATTCCTCCCTGAAAAATTTAGTTTATTTGCCTATGTTATTACTTACTTTCTTCACTGCTTCCCTTTTCATTTTCTTTCTTTTGAAGATAGTTAGTTTAAAAGCATCCAAACAGAAGCGTACTACTAACATAATTTGGTGGCACAAAGCTCGGCTCTATCACAGACATGATGACATATTTTGGCAACCATCTGGCAATAGCTGGAACAGCTGCTACCGGACATCACAGGCTTCCAGTAAGTCTCACTACTGCACACCTTTTCCCGCAATGAGCCATACACACAGAATAAGCACACTTGCAAATGTGAAGAGCGTTTTAATAGTAATCTCACTGTTGAAATATCTAAATATTAGATCTATTATTACTAAAACACTGCTCCTACTAAAAATCCATAAAAGCAAACGGTTTAATAGCTTCGACCTCCTGTTAACATAGCCTTGTAGAGATAAAACTAACTCTGCTCCTTCTCTTAAAACTCAAGCTAGAAAGCTGAGAGAGTAAAGCTCTTCCACTATTTTGATCTACTTAGATTTTGGAACTTGTGATTTTATATATCTTGACCGAGCTTGTTCTCTGAACGAGATAAAATCCAGATACTTTACCCAGAATAGAACACCAGCTGCAAGGTGGCACAGATTCCTTCCATTAATTCGTCCAACTCCACCTAATAAAAGCATCTAGCCATGTAGCTAGGTGCAGAAAGAACAAATAATTCCAAATCCCATTCCTAGTGGGTTATACTTGACTTTACATAGTTTTTGATTTTAAGTTTCAGCTAAATAAGCAATTGCTGCACACAACAACTAATAATACGCTTTTCAGTCCTTCTCTCAATAGTAATGCCAATAGTAAAGCCTACTAAATGATTTTTAATTTGATGACTCGTCTCACTCACCAACACTAACTGCCTCATTTGAAAAGTCACTTTATTTCCTAGGTCATCCAGGATCATCTTTAGATGCTATCTCCATCAAGTACCATAGTGTCCTTATGTGACTTTCATTGCAGATATCAGTTTCCTTTTATCAAGTCTCAAATACATTTCCTTGAATATTTTAGCACAAAAGTATGTTTAATTCTACGGAAAGTTGCTTCTATTTCATTTACTCTCTGAAGCTACCCAATGTTTACCATTACATTTTTCAAAACAACTGAAACTTCATAATATACTAGTAAGCTCTACTCCATTGCATTGTATGTCCTCATCATTAGTGCCTTCTTCAATGAATGTAGCAGCTTTGAGTTCAATATTCATGTCATCATAACATCTTGCCAAATTATACGTCTTTTCTGCTGGCTATAACTCATGGAAGATAAATAGACAAGCCAACACACAGAATAAAAGCAAACAAGATTTAAAGTATCATTTCATTTACTTTCACACCCTACATGGAGCTATCCGTATAATTTATACACACTATATATAATATATAACCAGCATTTTTAAATGTCAATATATTTATTATACATAATATTTAATTTTGACTTTATTTTAAAATTATTATTCCTCATTTATCTAACAACTTTTATTCTAGCACTCTGCTCTAATACCTACAAACTAGTAGATTTCAATCCTGTTGGAGAATAAAGGAGTTTATATTTTAATACGAACAAATTAATTTTAATTGTTATCTATATTTTCTTGTAACAATTATGATAAAATGACTACTAATAAAATAAACAGGAGGAAAGAGATAGCATACCTAAGTATATTAGAATTGCTAATATGTCAGTAAGAAGTCCCTTACTTCTATAAGTGATGATTGCTTTTTATTCTTGAAATTGTTTCAAAAATATGATAAATCAAATCCAATTAATTAGGAAAAGGAGATGTTTTTGGGTAGAATGCATCAGAGTGGTGGAGCAAGTAAGGAGATAGAAAATGTGAAAATAGTCAAAAGCATATAAAGTTGGAATATATCCTGCCTTAGTAGTAATCTTTCTCTCACTTTGTCAGATTTAGAGTTAGAAAAGTTCATAACCTTATGTTAGATGATAGAAAGAAAAGTTATAGAATACAATCCATGGGAATTTATAAATATCCTAGCCCTGCATAACATGAAAAAGAAGAATATCCTTATTTAAAGAAAGGATAGTTGATAAACGCTCTTGCTAATACTGGTAGTAATTTAGAAAAGGCTTTTAAAGATCCTTTCATGAGAAATAAAGATTTTGGTTTTCCAAATATAAGTGTAAATCCAAATCCAGTCCAAAAGTATACTACATACGTCAGCGCTATTATATATGAAGGAAAGATACATAAAACTTCCTAAACTAAAATCGCTAGTTAAAGAATTAGACTACATAGAGAAATAAAAGGTAATAATTAAATCAGTAACAATAAGTGAAAAATAGTCTTGGATCATTATTTTGTTTCTAATATTATGTGAAGAAGAAATAGAAGAATTGCAAAACCATAACAAATATTGGAATAGACTAGAACAAAATAACCAAACAAATGAGTGATTGCACCAAAAGCAGAGCACTCGTAGCTCAAATAAGAACATGAAAATTGACAAAGAGAACAAAAACTATCAAGGGAGACAACTCCACTAGAATGAATGACTATCAGACAGTAAGAGTATCAAAAGCATGTAAAGATACACAACAAAATTAAGAAACAAAAGAAAAGACCCTAAAATAAGTTGAGTACCAAAAATTATCAATAACCACATGACGACTGCAATGAGAGACTCGAAGATGACGAGAGTATCACAATTAGCAGTATATCAGATGAGTTGGAGTGATGTAAGACAATTAGAATATAAAAGCAAATTGGTATGAAAAGAAAGATTATAAAAGTACCTGCACATTTTGATCCAAGTGGTGAACATTCAGTTCGCTGTGGTAGTATGCAAAAGAAACTTCTAACATTATCAGAAAGAATATATCATTGTGAGATATGTGTGCACTAGAAACAGATAGGATTACAGTGCAGGTATGAAGCATATTAGCAGAAAAGGTTTAGAAACATTAAGAGAAGATAGGTTAAAAATATATTAGGGTAGGGATCACTCGAGAAACATTTGTGAAATATATGTGGCATTAACGTAGCACACACTTCCCAAGAAAGCTCCCTCTTCTATAAGTGGGAGTAGGTTCACGAGAGAACTTAGAATTTGAAGCTGCCATTAAGATATATGAATGATAAAAAGTATAAGTAAGAGTTACATTATGGTTTCATTCTTGAAAATTTTCTTTGGGATTAAATACACAGTCAATGAGTGACTGCGACGTCATTATTGCTGTGCAGCCATCTGAGTATCCGTAAAAACACTTCAATGGTGGCAGGCAAGTAACTCGACATAGCACCATTCATTACATTATTATGCTTCAGAGTAACATCCTAAATCGCTACTTCCAGTAACGAACTATTTTACTACTTTTATGAATTTGCAACAGCCTCATTTTTATTTTATTTGATGATAAGTTTTGATGCATCATTCATTATTTTTCACTGCACTTTGTATGAACATAGATGACAACTCCATCATGAATCAAATCTATAATCTTAGCATTTAATTCCACTGGCAATGCAAGACAACCTTTACTTCTTCCAAGACTTCCCTATTGGATAAATTCTTCATCACATAATCAGCTGAATGCATAACTATAGTTCTTCTTTTCAGCATTGTCGTTTCCTTCCTTCTAAAACCATATAGAACAAGAGATCTTCCATGTTTACCATTGCAACTATTCCCTGTCAACATAAAAACCTGAAGAACTTGCATAAGAGTTATTTCTCATCAGTAAATGTTGTTGCATACAGTCCTCCATTTCCTTTTTCCATGAGAAACAAGAGAAGAAAAAGAATTTTTCACTTAAATCAACAACAAAATAATCTTTCTTCAGTTGAAGGTTTAGTATAGTCTCACTAAAACTAAAAGTTCAATATAGCATAAGATATTTTTCTAAACCTCGAGATCTGCATTGTTAAAGCAAGTAAACTTACTTTTATCATTTAATTTTTAAATCATAGTACATATTTCTGATTTCTTTATCTGAAAATCTTTTTATAACTCGATAGAGAAAATCACTATAACTTTATAGTTGTAAAATCTGCAAAAACTACTGAAGATAGTACAAAATAGAATACAGCATAAATATATTTTTAAAAACTCATATTATCACTTCATTACTTTTTAGAGTTACTTTCATAATAGGTTCACCACTTTTTACTACCTTAGATAGAGATAGAACCTCAATCTTTTTCAACTTTTTCCATATTATTTATTATAATAGGGCTTTGTAGAAGGTACTCTGCTTGGAAAATTTGGTCTAGATCATATTTTATAATCCATCTCCAATTTTTATAGCTCCTGCTTCTCTAGTTTTTGGAAACCTTTTTCCATCTAATTTAACAGTATCTATTCAGTGCACTCATCATTTCTAAACCATCAACTGTCTTTCAAAAATATGCATGATTAGTTAGGAAAACTATTCAAGTTGTCCATCTACAGGTGAGTATATAACTCCTTTATCTGGTTCTATAGCACAACCATCCCCTCCATTTTTAGTAAAAGCTTCATCTGGTACATCTTTAAGTTCTATTACTTTTTCCATTCATAGGTGAATATATAGTAACAACTGTCTTTTTCTTTCTTTTTAAATATATCAAATAATCCCATAATAAGTTCCCTCTTTCTAAGTTTCTATATTATTTACTTTGTAGCTTGCTGTTGCTTTAGGATCTTTAAAAACTACCTCTATTCCTTCAGTAGATGTTAAAAGTAAAGTGTCTCCTGATAATTTAACACTTTTGTTATTTTTAAGATATCAAGGAATTTTAATTCTAGAGTCATTTCGCTTTCGCTACCATGCCATTCTAGTTAGACCCGAAATTCTCCAAAAACAAATTTTCTCCACTCTACTTGGTAAGTTCCAGCATCTGTTTATTCCACTGAAACCATAAACTCTATCTCCTTTTGAAAACCAATACTTGTTTTTCACTGTTGTATCCTTCAGTAACTATAATAAATTTCTCACCATTTAATTGTTCTTTTAAATTTGCAAAAATTCCAGTTGATGATGAAGAAGAACTAGAATTAGTGTTGTTAGATTTAGATGACAAAATGGAACTTTTAGTATCTGTACAAGCTGTTAAAGCTAGTGCTGCTATTCCTAATATTAATAATTTTCATATTTCTCACTGTCCCAAATAATTTACTTTTTAATTATACAATATTAATTATGAAACAAAAATATTTATTATAGTAAGTATTCTAGTTCAACATATCATAAGGTAGGTATGTTACAGGTTTATTATATAGTAATCTAAAGACAGTTGTTCAATTAAATCTTTTATCCATCTTAATATATCTAGAATATTTCTATATATTTCCATTTCAACCTTATCTCTTAGCTAAAAACAACAGTATAGATCATCTATATTATTATCATCAGTTATAGCATAAATTGTAGAATATAGTCCACCTATTTCATCCCATGAAACCATTTTTAACTGCCTCTGTTCCTGTCCAAACTCTACCTTCAGTAAGTTCTTTTTAATTTTTCTTTATCTATCTTTCTACCCTTTTGATGATAACATTTAAGAAATCTTCATAAACTTTTTAGATTTGAATTATATTTTTATTATATTTTTCTCTGTGAAAGTATCTGCAGAATAAAGATCAGAATATTCTCTTCAGATATCTACATTTACTCCATTGTCTTTTAATAAACTTGAGTAATCAACTAAAACACTTACTCACTCCAACAGAACTCTGTTACAGTGTTTCTATCTACATATATTTTATTAGCATTAGCTGAAAATATAGTATCCTCCTGAAGCTGCAACACTAGAACATAGAGATACAGGCTTTTTCACTACAAGTTCCTTAACTCTTTCAGCAATAATATCTCGATGTTAAAGCTGAACCACCTGAGCGAGTTTACTCTAATACCACAGCTTTTATATTTTCTTTTGAGCTGTATTAATTTTTGCAATAGTTTCATTTACATTGATATTAGCTCTCCTGAATATTTCAGTTTGAGATTCAACTATACTCCTTCTCAAAAGGAATTACATAAACCATATTGTCTGAGTCATCTAGTGCAGCTTCTGATAATAATGTAGCATAATCTCGAATACTAATTAATTTATCTTTACCACCCTAAAAGAGTTGCAAGGTTATCCCTAATATGAATATTTGTCAATTAACTTTATTACTGAACAAATCTATTGATGAAGCAGTCTACTAAATTCCATCTTTAATAATCTTGTTCAGCTCATCTCATTTAGTTTTCTATTTAATGAAACTATATTCTAAGAAATCTATAGTTTAAATTTAAAAATTCTTGTACTATCTTCTCTAGCTTTTTATGACATAGTATCTTTTAGCAAAGACTTTTCTTGATAACTCTTATAATCTCCAATATGAATAATGTTGAATTTTTACTCAAATTTATCACTTTAATTTTTTTCGTATAAAAATTCTTCTCTAAAATATGGGTATATATGTTACACTTTGTTGAATTTGCACTTGGCATATATTTCATCAGCTACATGAAGCAAGATAATAGTTCTTTCTATTTACATTTTCAAAATATGCTATTACTTTTTATCTGTCCCTCTTAACATAGATAATTTTGTGCTAATTCTTCACTTTGGGGCATAGCTTAAAACTATTACTATTTAATTTTAAAACTACACCAGATACCTTTATCATCAAATGATAAATTTTTAATATTTGCTAATAAATTATAGAAATTAATTGAATCATCTTCAAATAAGTTTGAAGATAATGATCTTTCTTTATAACTATTAGCTAAATCTATAACAACATAAGCATTATCTTTTATAACTACCTCGGTTTCTCCTCGATGCTTTTTAAAAATTAAGCTTATAATAACCCCACAATCAATAAGAACAAAATAACATTAATAGAATGAAAAATTTCTTATAATAAATAAAAATAAATTTTTAAATAGTGCAAAATTTTCATTTTTATACTCCTTATACAAAAACTCATTATATTTTATATCATTATTTCTATTTTAGCAATGAAAAATACTAAAATAAATATTTTTTGTTTTTGCAAATATTCTGCTATAATATAACATATGTTATTTTATAAAAAGGAGGTTTTGTATGATTTCAAGAATTAGAGAAAATTTTACAATTTATTGAAAGTATGAACATCAAAAAGAAGAGATTTTAAAGTAAAATAAATTTATTAGTCTTGAAAATCTACTTTCTTTTTATGAGGAAAACAAAAATACTTTTTGGATAAAAAAGAAAATTTATTAGCTATACTAAATAAGTACTTTTCCAAATATCAATCTAAATATTAATTTAAAATTTAATCTAGATCTGTCATTTTTAGAAAAACTAGAAATAGATAATATAGATGAGATAGTTGAAAAGTTGGGAAACAATTTTATGAAGCTAATTATATTGAACCTGTAGAAAGTAATTTAAGAAAAAAGTTGTTGAAAAAATTCAAAAATTATCAAGTTTACAAAAAAATATTTTTTTATAGATTACTCTGATGTATTTTTAAATTATACTTTCAATTAATTTAAATAAAAAGATTGAGAGAGTCCTTTATAATTTTGATTTATATTTAGAACAAAAATAAAATTGAAATTTTAAGGAGGAAAAATGAAAGGTATAAAAATAGGAAAAATATTATATAGAAAAACCAATAGTTCAAGGTGGAATGGGTGTAGGAGTTAGCTGGAATAATCTAGCAGGGACAGTTTCTAAAAATGGTGCTTTAGGTACAATAAGTGGAATTTGTACAGCTTACTATGATAACTTAAAATATTGTAAAAAGGTTGTTAATGGTAGACCAGTAGGAGCGAAGCTTTAAACTCTAAAGAAGCTATGATGGAAATTTTTAAGAATGCTAGAAAAATTTGTGGAGATAAACCTCTTGCTTGCTAATATTCTACATGCTATGAATGACTATGCAAAAGTTGTTGAATTTGCAATAGAAGCTGGAGCAAACATCATAGTTACAGGTGCTGGACTTCCTTTAGAATTACCTAAACTTGTTGAAAATCATCCAGATGTTGCAATAGTTCCTATTGTTTCATCAGCAAGAGCTTTAAAAATTATTTGTAAAAAATGGAAAGCTGCTGGAAGATTACCAGATGCAGTTATAGTTGAAGTATCCAAAAAGTGGAGGACACCAAGGAGCTAAAGCTGAAGACTTATTCTTACCAGAACATCAACTGGAAAAGTGTTGTTCCTGAAGTAAAAGAAGAAAGAGATAAATGGGGAGACTTCTATAATTGCTGCGGAGGAATTTGGGATAATGATGATATCCAAAAATTTATGGTCTTGGTGCAGATGCAGTGCAACTAGGAAACAAGATTTATAGGAACTTATGAATGTGATGCTAGTGATGTATTTAAAAATATTTTAATCAATGCTCAAAAAGAAGATATAGTTATAGTAAAATCTCCTGTAGGTTATCCAGGACGTCTATAAAAACTAACTTAATTAAAAACTTAGTAGCCGATGATCAAACTGTAAAATGTTATAGTAATTGTGTTGCTCCATGTAATCTTGGAGAAGGAGCTAGAAAAGTTGGTTTCTGTATAGCAAATTGTTTTAAGTGACTCTTTACAATGGTAAAAGCTGAAAACTGGATTATTTTTCTCAGGTGAAAATGGTTATAGAGTAAATAAGTTAGTTTCTGTTGAAGAATTAATTAATGAGCTTATGACTCCTAACACAAAATGAAAATATATTAAATATAAAATCAGAAAAACATTGTAGAAAATGTTATAAATTTTTAAATTTGTCTGTCATAATATTCATTTAAAAAAATGGTAAAACAGTGAGAAGTTCTCTTTCACTTGTTTTATCATTTTTATTTGTCCAAAAATAATATAGATTTCATTAATTGCTTTTACAAAAATAGCACAATATAATATAATTATTAAGTAAATCATTATTTTAAAATGGGATAATATTAGTTTTTACAAGGAGAATATTTTTTAATGAAAAAGATAAAGAAAGTAAACTTAAAAATTCTTTCTGCCTATATTGGCAATTATAATAGTAATAGTATTAATTTTTAATAGATTATTATTCAAATTAAAAGATCAAGTAGATAAAGTTGCTTTTGCCTGTTCAAAGTAAAGTTTACAATGCTGCTAACAGAGCTGTTGGTATAAAAGATATAATTTTTCTTATGAGGATATCATGGCAGAGAATGAAAAATCTAAAGAAAGAAAACATGGCTTTGAAATTAGGAAAAATTAGAGATGAAAAAATATATGAAGAAAACGAAAGATTGTTAAAAGCTTTTTAGCTATGAAAGAAAATAATCTTTACAAAGGTGAATTAAAATTTGCAAGAGTTAGCTTCAGTGATATTAATAATCTTAATAATAAAAGTTTATATTGATCTTGGAGAAGAAGATAATATTAAAGTTAATATGATAGCTGTATATGGTGATTCTCTAGTTGGTAAGGTATCTCAAAGTCTATGATAATTATTCTGAACTTGAGCTTATCACAAATCCTAACTCCATTGTCAGTGCTAAAACTGAAGACGATGTTTTAGGAATTGTTAGAGGTAGTGACGAAGAAAATGGACTTTATATTTTTCAACCATCAGTATATGAAGATAATCTAACAGTAGGAGATGAAATTTTTACTTGGTGTAAGTGATATTTATCCTGAAGGTATAAAAATTGGAAAAATAGAAAAAAAGTTAATGATAAAAGAAAAACTATGCTTATAAGATGATAATTTTAAAAGCCTGATTTTTGAAAAATAGAGATTTAAAAGAACTTATAATTATAGGACGTGAAAAATAAGGTAAATAGACCCTATAGTTAAAGAAAAAGAACTTGAAGAAGGAAAAAAGAAGGAGAAACAAAAGAATGAAAAAAATTTTTAATAGTATTATTTATATTAGTACAAGGACTTATTTTTGCAGCTGGAAAGAATCTAGCTGACATAAAAACATTAAAATTTGATGTTGTGGAAAAAGACAATTATAAAAATCTAAGAAAAGAGAGCTTACTTATAAAATTGATTTTATCTTACCTAACAAGATAAAAAAAGTTATTGCCTCTAAATTAAATAAGGGTGAAATATACATGTATGACTATTCAGCAAATAAAAAGTCTGTATACTTAGCTCTATGTTTAATGAAACTAAAGAAAGTGAAATAGTAGATGATGAAAATAGAATTATAAAAGCTATTAATAAAATCATTGAAGAAGAAAAACTAATAAGAATTTTAAACAAAAATATAATGCTAAAAAGGCTCAAAACCCTAAATATAGATAAACAAATAAAGTATTACTATTTCAACTTATCTTGAAGTTGATGGTTATATCTTCCCAGAAACTGTTCAAATCAAAGATTCTGGTACAAAGATAGCTGATGTAAAAATATCTAATTTACAAATTAATCCTAAAATAGAGATGTAAAATGATATTTTTAAGAGGAAAAAGGCATTATTATTTCTAAAAAGATGTAGAAGAAGCTGATAGATATATTGATATATTTATGGAGGACTACGGAAAGGTTTCTACTTTATAAAAGGTATTAGAAAAGTAAAAAGAGATAAGACGGCTGTAGACATTCTATCTTTAACAGATTTTCAATTTTTATAAAAAATGATAGCTTGATAATTTCTAATTTTTCAACAGTTAAAGACTATCTAGCTATAAAATCTGATATAGATAAAAATAAATATGGCTTTCTATATCTTCTCTATATTAAATCAAATTTTAGTTGAAAAATGGTAGAAATAGAAAAATTATATGAAGTACTAGAAAAACTCTAGACTATCTAAATAATTCTGATAACACTAGAAAAAATTATCTTCTACTCCTGTATTTTCTATATAGTTATTAAAGAAGAAGGAATTTCAATAGAAGGTGATATTGATGAGCTACAGTTTGAGATACCAGAGCAAAAAGAAAAATCGACTTAGATAAAACTAGTAGAAAAGATATTGGAATATCTTTTTGAAGAGAAATTAAAATTTGTTATAAATGATGAAAAATTTTGAACTTAATTCAGTGAAAAAGCTATATTGGTATTAGAAAATTATATAAACTTTTAATTTAGATACCAATATAAATGCTAAAAATGCTATGGGGGGCTTTATTATGGTAAATTCTATAAAAATAACTGACTATATCACAGAAGATTTAATAGATTTAGATCTAAAATCAAAAGAATAGAGATGAAATTTTTAGTAGAGTTATCAAAATTATTAGAAAAAATCAGACAATATTGTAGGTAAAGAAAATGACATTCTTAAAGCTTTTAGTTGACAGAGAAAAATTAGGAAGCACTGGAATAGGTAAAGGTGTTAGCTATTCCTCATGCTAAGACTGAAAGTGCAAAAAGTCTTACTGTTGACTTTTGGAGTTAGTAGAGAAGAATAGATTTTAATTCTTTTAGACGAAGAAGATGTACATCTATTTTTTGTATTTGCTTCTCCTAGTAAAGATAGTCATATATTTAAAGGTTTTAGCTAGAATTTCAAGGCTTATAAGGGAAGAAGATTTCAGAGATGCCTTATTTAACTGTAAAAACAGCAAAAAGAAATTATTGAATGTATAAAAGAGAAAAGAAGAGTAGGAGGTTTTTATAAGAAATGAAGTGTCCTTTTGTAGTTCAGAAGATACAAAAGTTGTTGACAGCAGAACGATGATAGATGGCTCTACAAAGAGAAGAAGGGAATGTAATCATTGCCTTTAAAAGATTTAGTACCTATGAAAGATTTGAAGAAAGTCAAATATATGTGGTAAAAAGATAACAGACGTGTTAAATACGATAGAGAGAAACTTTTAAGAGGACTTACTGCAACTGTAAAAAGAAATATAAGTCGAGAAGAACTAGACAAAATAATTTCTGACATAGAAAGAGGACTACAAAAACTCTTTTAGTCAGTGAAATCAGTAGTAAGGAATTAGGAGAAAAGGTTCTAGAAAAATTGAGAGATTTAGATCTAGTTGCCTATGTTAGATTTGCCTCTGTATACAAAGAATTTGATGACATTAAGTCTTTTATAGAAATTGTTGAACAAATAAAAAGATTAAAGGAGAAATTTTTATAATAATGAAAATTATTTTTATGGGTACACCTACATTTGCTCTTCCAAGTTTGGAGAAGTTAAATGCAAGGTATGAACTTTTATCAGTATTCACAAAAATTGATAAAGTCAATGCTAGAGGAAATAAAATAATTTATTCTCAATAAAAGATTTTGCCCTAGTTAATAATTTAAAAATTTATCAACCTGAAAATTTTTAAAGATAATGCTTTAATAGATGAAATCAGAGCTATGGAGCCTGATTTAATAGTTGTTGTAGCCTATGGAAAAATTTTACCTAAAGAAGTTTTTAGATATTCCAAAATATGGAGTTATCAATTTACACTCTTCACTATTACCTCAGATTTAGAGGAGCTGCTCCTATCAATGCAGCAATAATACATGGCGATAGTAAAAGTGGAGTATCTATAATGTATGTTGAGGAAGAATTAGATGCTGATCTCCGTTATACTTCAAAAAGAAACAGAAATTTCAGATGAGGATACTTTCTTAACTCTACATGATAGACTAAAAGGATATGGGAGCTGATTTATTAGTTGAAGCTATTGAACTTATAAAAGATAATAAAGTTGAGCCTAAACTTCAAGATAAGAATTTAGTTACTTTTTGTAAAACCTTTTAAAAAGGAAGATTGCAAAATAGATTGGACTAAAACAAGTAGAGAAATCTTTAATTTTATAAGAGGTATGAATCCTGCTCCAACTGCTTTTTCTATGCTTGATAAGTCAATTATAAAGATATATGAAACAATAATCTATGATAAGACTTATGATAATGCAAGTTGTGAGAGGTTGTTGAATATAGAAAAGGTAAGGACCTGTTGTAAAAACAGCTGATAGTAGCCTTATAATAAGTTCTGCTAAACCAGAAAATAAGAAACAAATATCTGGAGTAGACTTAATAAATGGAAAATTTTTAAAAATAGGTGAGAAACTATGTTAATGGATGGAAAAGACTTAGCTAAAGATATTAAAAATAAAGCTAAAAATGAAATAGATGATATCAAAAAGAATTTATGGTGTTACTCCTGCTGTTGCTTCTATATTAGTTGGAGATGACCCTGCTTCTCAAGTCTATGTTAATTCACAAATAAAATCATATCAAGATTTAGGGATAGCAGTTCATAAATACTCTTTTAGTAAAGAAATATCTGAGGCTTATCTTTTTAAACTTAATTGATAAATTAAATAAAGATACTGAGGTTGATGGTATAATGATAAACCTACCTCTACCTCCTCAAATAAATGCTACAAAAGTATTGAATAGAATTAAATTAATAAAAGATGTTGATGGATTTAAGGCTGAAAATTTAGGTTTATTATTCCAAAACAGTGAGGATTTTATATCGCCTTCAACTCCAGCAGGTATAATGGCTTTAATAGAAGGTTATAAAATTGATTTAGAAGGTAAAGATGTAGTTGTTGTTGGAAGAAGTAACATAGTTGGGAAACCTGTTGCTGCTTTAGTTTTAAATAATCATGGAACTGTTACTATTTGTAATAGCCACACTAAAAATTTAGCAGAAAAAACTAAAAAAATGCTGATGTCTTGATTTCAGCTGTAGGAAAACCTAAATTTATCACAGAGGATATGGTAAAAGAAGGTGCTGTAGTTATTGATGTAGGTATAAATAGAGTTAATGGAAAATTAGAAGGAGATGTTGACTTTGAAAAATGTTCAAAAGAAAAACATCATATTACTCCCTGTGCAGGTGGAGTTGGAGCTCTAACTGTGGCAATGTTGCTTTCAAATATATTAAAATCATTTAAAGCAAACAGAGGAATTATTTAATTAGGGAGGAACGGTGGCTGTAAAATCAAAAGATAAGGGACAATAAAGAATTTTATATCGTTGACAAGAGAATTTTACCTAAATCTATTCAAAAACGTAATAAAGGTTAATGATTTAATATTAAAGACTAAAATGTCTAAATACAGTGCTATAAAGAAGGTTGGAATAAGTAGAAGTACTTATTATAAATATAAAGACTTTATAAAACCATTTTATGAAGGTGGAGAAGATAAAGTTTACAGCTTACATCTATCATTAAAAGATAGAGTTGGAATTTTATCTGATGTTTTTAGATGTAATTGCTAAAGAAAAATAAGCATATTGACAGTGGTTCAAAAATATGGCAGTTGATGGAATAGCAAAAATCAACTATACTTATCAAACTAACTCAAAGTATGTTAAAGAAAGTTGATAAAATTATATCTAAAAATTGGTAAAGTAGAAGGTATTGCAGATATTAGAATATCAGGAAGTAATTAATAAAATATAAATAAGGAAGGTGTATGGCTAATTGGACACGTATCTTAATGTGTTAATATTGGTAATTTTAATTTTATTGTCAGGATTTTTTCAGCATCGGAGACTGCATTGTCAGCTTATAGATCTAATTATTTAGAAAAAATTAGATGAAGAAAAACATCCCTAAAAAGATATGCAGTATTGAAAAAAATGGTTAAAAGGATCCCTAATTCTATGTTGACAGGGATAGTTATAGGAAATAATGTGATAATATCTTAGCTTCATCTTTAGCTACTGTTGTCATAGTAAATTATTTTGAAATAAAGGTTCTTCTGTGGCTTTTAGCTACAGCTATAATGACTATATTGATCTTAATTTTTGGAGAAATAAGTCCTAAAACTTATAGCAAGAAATAATAGTGCTAAGATAGCTGAAGGAGTTTCAGTTGTTATATATATTCTTTCTATTATTTTCACTCCTCTTGTCTACTGTTTGATATTTATATCAAGATTTGTTGGAAGAATATTAGGAGTTAATATGGAAAGTCCTCAACTTCTGATAACAGAAGAAGATATTATTTCTTATGTCAATGTTGGAAATGCTGAAGGTATCATTGAAGAAGATGAAAAAGAAATGATACACTCTATAGTTACTCTAGGTGAAACAAGTGCTAAAAGAAGTTATGACACCTAGAACTTCGATGTTTTCACTTGAAGGCGAAAAACAATAAATGAGATATGGGATGAGATAACTGAAAATGGTTTTTCAAGAATACCAGTTTATGAAGAAACTATAGATAATATCATTGGAATACTTTTATGTAAAAAGATTTAATGGAACATGTTAAAAATAATGAATTAGATATTCCTATTAAAACAATTTGTAAGATCAGCATATTTTGTTCCTGAAACAAAAATCTATAATAGAAATTTTAAAAAATTTAGAACTTTTAAAAGTTCATATTGCTATGGTTTTAGATGAATATGGTGGAGTTAGTTGGACTTGTTACCATAGAAGATTTGATAGAAGAAATTGTTGGTGAAATTAGAGATGAATATGATGATGAGAGGATAGTTTCTTTAAGAAAATAGCAGACAATGAATATGAAGTTGATGCTATGACAGACATAGAAACAATAAATAAAAGAGCTAGAATTGGAATTACCTATTTCAGAAGATTATGAAAGTCTAGGAGGACTTATAGTTACAACTACAGGAAAAAAATTTGTGAAGTTGGAGATGAAGCCCAAATAGATAATATTTATTTAAAAGTTTTAGAAGTGGATAAAATGAGAGTTTCTAAAGTCTTTATAAAGATTTTAGAAGAAGAAAATAAAGAGGAAGAATGAAATTAAAAAGAATTTTTATACTGGTTTACTTATGATATTACCAGTTGTAATAACATACTATATATTTAATTGGCTTGTTCAATCTAGCATTTAGGATTATAAATAATACTATAATTATAAAAAATTCTAAAAAGATTAGTTGATTTTTGGTTTTGGAGAAAGCAGACACTTTCTATATGCAGGTATCAGTATATATAGCTGCTTTTCTAATAATATTCTTGTCTATAACTATGTTTGATTATATGACAAAGGTAGTTTTTCTCAAAAAATCATAAGAAGAGCAACTAAATATACTAGAAAGAATTCCAATTATAAAAACTGTATACTGACATCTAAGCAAATTATAGGTATTGTGTATTCAGACAATGGAGAAAGTGTATATAAAAAGTGGTAGCTGTCGAATTTTCCCAGAAAAGGACTCTATGCTATAGGGTTTCTTGACAGCTGATAAAAAATACAGCTTTTAAAAAGAAATTTTACCTGATAAAAGAAATAGTAAATGTCTTTTGTTCCAACAGCACCCAACCCAACTTCAGGTTTCTTATTGTGTCTTCCTAAAGAGGAAGTATACTATTTGAATATGTCAGTTGAGTGGGCATTTAAACTTATAGTTTCAGGTGGTTATATTACAGAAGATGTAGTTAAACATAATGAGCAAAAAGCAGAGCAGAAAACAGAAGAAAAATAACTAAAAAGGAGCTATAGCTATGAAAAAAAGATGATGACAATAGTTATATTAAGTTTTTATTTTTAGCTTGTTTTAACAGTCAGAAAGAAAAATTATAATTTTATTAAGGGTTTGAATGAATATCAGAAGAACGATAAGGTTTCTGCCTTTAGAGAACTATAAAAAAAGCCTATGAAATGGATAAAAATAACATTGTTTTACTCAATGAAAATAGCTTACCTGTATGTTGATTTAGAAATTATGAAGAAGCTGAAATTTACTATAAAAAGGCTTTGGAAATAAAACCTAATGATGAAAAATTCTTTAAAGAATTTACTACAATTACTATATTTTCAAGATAAGAGAATTGAAATGAAAAATATATTCCTTTTATCATTGATAAAAATAGCTTTACCCTATAATCTTAGTAATTTTAGAGTAGCAATTTTAGAAAATGATGAAATGGAAGTAGAAAAATCTTTATTAAGAATAAGTTCAAATAATAAATTTTTAGAAGAGTATAATGAAAGTTTTTATACAGAATTAGCTAGTATTGCTGGTCTTTCAAAATACAATAAAGTATTCTAATATTATTTTTGAAAAAGCTTATAAAAATATGCAAATAAAGAGATAGTGGATACATATGCTAATTTCTTAATAGAGATAAAAGAATATAGAAAAAGCGAAGATATTTTAATGAAATATATTGTTAATAATGAGATAATTTAGATGAGTATACTTTTAAAAACATTGTATACAAAAGAAAATAATAAAGAAAAATTAGAAAAATTTAAAAAGATTTTTATAAAAATATAGATTCCAATGTTTTTAATAAATTTATAGATAGAGTAGATAGGAGAGTATGAATTTAAAAAGATTATGTAGCATCAATAGAAAATTATTCAAAAAGAAGGTAGATATTTAGAGATATTACACCACTTATGAATAATGGGAAGCATATAAATATGCAACTGAAAAAATTGTTGAATTTGCAAAAAATCATGACATTGATATAGTTGTTGGTCCTGAAGCAAGAGGATTTATATTTGGTTGTCCTGTATCATATGCTTTAGGTGTAGGTTTTGCACCTGTTAGAAAAACCTGGAAAATTACCTCGTGAAGTTGTTGAATATGCTTATGATTTAGAATATGGTTCAAACAAACTATGTTTACATAAAGATGCTATAAAACCTGGACAAAAAGTATTAGTTGTTGATGACTTACTTGCAACAGGTGGAACTGTAGAAGCAACAATAAAATTAGTTGAAGAATTAGGTGGAGTAGTAGCTGGTTTAGCGTTTTTAATAGAACTTTGTAGACTTAAAAGGTAGGGACAAATTAAATAATTATCCTATGATTACATTAATGCAATATTAATTAGAGAGAAGGTATATTATGATGAACTATGAACAATTATTAGAAAAAGCAAAAAGCAAATCACTTAAATTATGATTTTGACAAACTTAAATTAGCTTTGGCTTTCGCAGAAGAAAGTCACCAAGGACAATACAGAAAAATCAGGTGATGATTATATCATTCACCCTGTTGAAGTGTAAAAAATTTTTAATGGATATGAAAATGGATACTGACACAGTTGTGGCAGGTCTTTTGCATGATGTTGTGGAAGACACATTGATTCCTATAGCAGACATCAAATATAACTTTGGAGATACTGTTGCAGTCCTTGTAGATGGAGTTACTAAGTTAAAAAGCATTACCAAATGGTACAAAAATCAAGCTGAGAACATAAGAAAGATGATTTTAGCTATGGCTGAAAAATATAAGAGTTATTCTTATAAAATTAGCTGATAGACTTCATAATATGAGAACTTTAAAATTTATGAAGCCTGAAAAGCAACAGGCTATATCAAAAGAAACTTTAGATATTTATGCTCCTCTTGCACATAGACTAGGTATGGCAAAAAATTAAATCTGAGCTTGAAGATTTATCTTTTTAGCTATTTACATCATGAAGAATATCTAGAAATTAAAGAGTTAGTTGAAAAATACAAAAGAAGAAAGAAAAAGACTATATAGAAAATTTCATTAGAACTATGAAAAGAACTCTAGTTGATTTAGGACTTAAAGCTGAAGTTAAAGGAAGATTTAAACATTTTTATAGTATCTATAAAAAGATGTATCAAAAAGGTAAAGAATTTGATGATATCTATGACTTAATGGGAGTTAGAGTAATAGTCGAGGATAAGGCAGCTTGTTATCATATCTTAGGTATAGTGCACAGTCAGTATACTCCTGTTCCAGGAAGATTTAAAGACTATATCGCTGTGCCTAAATCAAATAACTATCAGTCTATTCATACAACTATAGTTGGACCTTTAGGAAAGTTTATTGAAATACAAATTAGAACTAAGGACATGGATGATATAGCTGAAGAAGGTATCGCTGCTCACTGGAACTATAAGGAAAATAAAAAGTCTTCTAAAGATGACAATATCTATGGTTGGCTAAGACATATTATAGAGTTCCAAAATGAGTCTGATTCAACTGAGGACTTTATTGAAGGAGTTACAGGAGATATAGATAAAGGTACAATTTTTACTTTCTCACCTAAGGGAGATATTATAGAATTACCTGTTGGAGCTACTGCCTTAGACTTTGCTTTTATGGTTCACACTCAAGTTGGTTGTAAGTGTGTGGGAGCAAAAGTAAATGGTAGAATGGTTACTATTGACCACAAGCTAAGAAGTGGAGATAAGGTAGAAATTATAACTTCTAAAAACTCAAAAGGACTAAGTATTGATTGGCTAGATATAGTTATCACTCATGGTGCTAAAGGAAAAAAATTAGAAAATTCTTAAAAAGATGAAAATAAAGAAATAGTTTCAAAAGTTAGGGAAAGATAGTTTTAGAAAAAAAGAAGCTGCTAAAATAGGTATGACTTTAAAAAGAAATTGAAAAATGATCCAACCCTTAAAAAACATATGGAAAGAAATAATATTCCTAATATGGAAGAATTTTATTTCTATCTTGGTGAAAAAGAAGTAGACTTGACATTTTAATCAATAAAATAAAAGGTTAACTTTAGAAAAAGGAAAGAGCTGCTTCAACAATAACCATTGAAGAAGTTCTAAAGAAAAAGAAGAAAAAAACGAAAAAGAAGGAAAAAAATGACTTTGGTATAGTTATAGATGGAATAAAACAATACTCTTATTAGATTTGCAAAATGTTGTACTCCTTTGCCTGGAGATGAAATAGGAGGCTTTGTTACTAAACTTACAGGTATAACTGTCCATAGAAAAGACTGTCCTAACTTTTCATGCTATGGTAGAAAAAGATCCTAGTAGAGAAATCTTAGTTAAATGGGATGAAAACCTAATAGAAAACTAAGTTGAATAAATATAACTTCACTTTCACTATAGTATTAAATGATAGACCAAATATATTGATGGAAATTGTAAATTTAATTGGAAACCATAAAATTAATATCACATCTTTAAATTCATATGAAGTTAAAAAGATGGTGATAAGGTAATGAAGGTTAAAAATATCAGTAGAAATTAAAGGAAAAGCAGAATATGACTATCTAATCAATAATATTTTAAAAATTAAAAGATGTCATAGCTGTTGAACGTTAATGATTGGAGAATTAATGAAATTAGCAGTTACATATAAAGTTGAAAAATAAAGATGGTAAAGCGAGAGCAGGGTATTATTACAACTCCTCATGGTGAAATTGAAACTCCTGTTTTTTTATGCCTGTTGGTACTCAAGCAACTGTAAAAACTATGTCAAGGAAGAACTGATTGATATAGGCAGTGAAATAATCTTAGGGAATACTTATCATCTTTATTTAAGACCAAATGATGAATTAATAGCTAGACTAGGTGGATTGCATAAATTTATGAATTGGGATAGACCTATTCTTACAGATAGTGGTGGCTTTCAAGTTTTTAGTTTAGGTTCACTTAGAAAAATTAAAGAAGAAGGAGTATATTTTAGTTCTCATATAGATGGTTCTAAACATTTTATATCTCCTGAAAAATCTATACAGATACAAAATAATTTAGATTCAGATATAGTTATGCTTTTTGATGAGTGTCCACCAGGACTTTCAACTAGAGAATATATAATTCCCTCTATTGAAAGAACTACAAGATGGGCTAAAAGATGTGTTGAGGCACATCAGAAAAAAGATACTCAAGGACTATTTGCCATAGTTCAAGGTGGTATCTATGAGGATTTAAGACAGAAGAGCTTAGATGAACTTAGTGAAATGGATGAGCATTTCTCTGGTTATGCTATAGGTGGACTTGCTGTTGGTGAGCCAAGAGAAGACATGTATAGAATATTAGACTACATTGTAGAAAAATGCCCTGAAGATAAACCTAGATATCTTATGGGAGTTGGTGAACCAGTTGATATGTTAAATGCAGTTGAAAGTGGAATAGATATGATGGATTGTGTCCAGCCTACTAGACTTGCAAGACATGGAACAGTTTTTACAAAAAAAGGTAGACTTATAATTAAAAGCGAAAGATATAAAGAAGATACAGCTCCTTTAGATGAAGAATGTGATTGTTATGTATGTAAAAATTATTCAAGAGCCTATATAAGACATTTGATTAAAGTTCAAAGTTTTTAGGACTTCGTCTGACATCATATCATAATTTACATTTTTAATAAAACTTATGAAAGATGCAAGGAAGCTATAAAAGAAAAAGATTTAAAGAATTTAAAGAAAATTTTATAAAGAAATATGAAGGAAAATAATTTTCAAAACTAAAATAACTCGTTATTAAGTAGATTTTCTTAACGATAAAAATCAAGAATTCGCTGTAAACTCGACCAACTCGCTAACAAGTTAGCTCAAACATGTCGAGATTTACTCGGCTCATTCTATTTGATTTTTATCTAAAATCTACAATTATAACTCATTTATTTTTAGTTCTATAAAAAGTTATTAATCTTATTTCTTTTTATAATAAAAATAGAAGGAGGGATAGAAATGGAAGAGATAGTTGAATTATTAGAACAAAATAAATTAGCTGAATTAAAAAGAAATTTTTAATTAATGAAAATCCTATAGATATTGCTGATGTATTTGAGGATTTTTCAAAGGAGAAATATTTAATTATTTTTAAGTTATTGCCGAAAGACTTTTTCATCAGAAGTATTTTTCCTATTTATCTCCTGAAAACAACAAGATGTTATTGAAAAATATAACTGATGACGAGATAAAATTTATAGTTGAGGATATGTATCTTGATGACACCGTAGACTTTTATAGAAGAGATGCTCCAAATATTGTAGATAAAATTTTTAAAAAATACATCTTCTGATAAAAGAAAATTAATAAATCAAATGCTAAAATATCCAGAAAATTCAGCTGGAAGTGTTATGACTGTAGAATATATATCTTTTAAAGATAACTATACAGTTAAACAAGCTATAGAATATTATAGAAAAGTCGCTATTGATAAAGAGGAAACTTGATATTTGTTTTGTAACAGATACTAAGAAAAATTAGTTGGTATAATATCATTAAAAACTTTAATTCTATCAAAAGATGACTCATATATACAGGATGAAATGGACACTAATTTTGTCAGTGTATTGACGCTAGATGACCAGGAAGAAATTGCCGCATTATTCAGAAAAATATGACTTAACTACTATGCCTGTTGTAGACCATGAAGATAGACTAGTTGGAGTTATCACAGTTGATGACATCGTGGACGTAATCGACCAAGAAAAAATACAGAAGATATCCAAAAATGGCTGCGATGAATCCATCAGATGAAGAATATTTAAAAGAATCTGTTGTATCTCTTGCAAAACACAGAATTTTGTGGTTATTAGTACTTATGATTTCTGCTACTTTTACAGGTTTAGTCATAAAGAAATATGAAGATATACTACAATCAGCTGTATATTTAGCTACATTTTATACCCTATGCTTATGGATACTGGTGGAAATGCTGGTTCTCAGTCAGCTACCTTGGTTATTCGTGGTATAGCCTTAGAAGAAATAGAATTTTCAGATATCTTTAAAGTTATTTGGAAAGAATTAAGAGTAAGTATCTTAGTTGGTTTTATTTTATCAGCTGTAAATTTTATAAGAATCTATTATTTTACTCGTTCAGGTTTAGAAACATCTTTAGTTGTTGCTATAAGTATGTTCTTAATAGTAATAATGGCAAAAGGTTATAGGTGGTGTTCTACCTCTTGTAGCTAAGTCATTAAAGATTGACCCTGCTATTATGGCGAGTCCTCTAATTACAACAATAGTGGATACTGCTGCTCTTATAATATTCTTTAAATTGTCTGTAATATTTTTACATATATAATTTAGAAAGGTTTTAAAAATATGATTTAGAAATTTTAGAGAAGATTTATGACTTACGTTATAAGTCTGGAAAGGTACATATATTTTCATAGTATCAATAAGTTAGTTGGAAGGTTTGGAAATGTCGTAAGTCTAGATAAAATCTATGTAAGTAAGGAATATTTATCTTACTTTATCTGAAAAAAATTATTTAAAGATAGAGAAAGACTTACTAGTTTCTTTTGGTGGAAATAATAAATTTGTAAGACTTAGTTTAGTACAAGAATTTATGCAAGATTTTGGAAGAGATATTGCTCAAGACGTAAAAGATGATTTCTTAGAAATAAAAGCAATATAACTCTTCAGTTTTTAAAGCTGTTAAAGAAAGAATGATAGCTCTTAAAGAAAATGAAAATGAAGAAATTACTAAAGAAGATATAGACTTAATTCAAGGATACTTGACTAACTGGAAAAATTACAAGATAAAATTAAACACTTTTATTCCAGAAGAATTTTATAGTCAAAAATAATTACTTCTATATTTCTCTACTTTCTTATGTTAAGTTTTTAGATAAACTTAATCCTAACTATGAAGTTGGAATGAAAATATTTAGAAGAAATTAAAATAAAACATAAAAATTATTCACAAAAAGGAGAAAACGATTATGAAAAAGAGAATTTTTGCAATGTTTATTTTAGCAGCATCTATGGCTATGGTAGCTTGTTCAAGTTCAAGTACAGTAAATGAAGGAGCAACAAATGGAGACAACCAAGCTCTTCAAATATTAGAAAAAGAAAAGAGAGTTTTATAAAGCTCAAGATAGAGAAAAAGCTAAACTAGAAGCTGAAGCTAAAAAGCTGAAGAAAATGCTAGAAAGAAGCTGAAGAAAAAGCTAGATTAGAGGCTAAAAAGAGCTCAAGAAGAAGCTGCTAAAGCTGAGAAGAGGCTAGAAAAGCAGAAGAGAATGCTAGATTGCAAGCTTTTTAGAGCGGAAGAAGATGCTAAAAAAGCTGAAGAAAATGCTAAACTAGAAGCTGCTAGAGCTCAGAAGAAGCTAAAAGAATTGAAGAGGAAGCTAAAAAGCGGAAGAAGATGCTAAATTACAAGCTGCTAAGGCTGAGGAAGAAGCTAGAAAAGCTCAAGAAAAAGCTATAGAAGAGGCTAAAAGGCTGAAGAACAAGCTAAACTAGAAGCTTTAAAGATTTTTAGAAAAGAAAAAGAAAAACAAATTAATAACTTAATAAAAATGGTGTTGATGGAAAAATTTCTATCAGCACCATTTTTATACAACCTATTTTATTTATTCTTCATTTCCAACTAAAATTTTTGTCATAGTATTTTTGCAAGTCCACCATCAGAAGTTTCTTTATATGCAGAACACATATCTTTTCCTGTTTCTTTCATAGTCTTTACAACCTCATCAAAACTTATAGTATGTTTTCCATCAGTAGACATACAATATATAGCTGTATTTACTGCTCTTACAGCACAGATAGCATTTCTTTCTATACAAGGTATAATTACATAACCTCCAACAGGGTCACAAGTCATTCCTAAATGATGTTCCATAGCACTTTCAGCTGCATACTCTATTTGGTCTATGCTTCCACCCATAAAATATGTCGCCATTGCTGCTGCCATTGAACATGCAGTTCCAACTTCTGCTTGACAACCTGCTCTGCTCCTGAAATAGTTGCATTATATTTAACTAAATTTCCAACAAGTCCTGCAATAGCTAAACCTCTTAGAATATGTTTTTCAACTAATTCATATTCCTCTTTCATAGCTCTTAAAACTCCAGGAACAACTCCTGAGGCTCCACAAGTGGGTGCTGTTACAACTTGTCCCATACTAGCATTTTTCTTCAGACACTGCTAAAGCATAGGCAAAATTTTATTTGTAAATACTAATGAAGCTCTTTTAGATAGAGCTTTATCATACATTCTCTAGCTCTTTTTGGGTATTTAAAAGGTCTGGAACATCTCCTTCTTTTTCTAATCCTCTTTTGTACTGCATCAGTCATAGCTTGGTCAATAAATTTTTAAATGTTGCCATATAGATGATCCTTCACATTCTTCAACATATTGCCATAGATGCTTTTATTATCCTTACACCATTTTGATAATTTCTTTTCATAGAGTTTAGTGGATAAACTTCTTTTTAGGTGATTTATCCATAAGTTCATCATAATCTCTTATAGTTCCCCACCTACAGAAAATACTACCCATTCCCCTATTTGCTTCCTTTATCTTTATCTAAGGCGATGAATTTCATTCCATTAGTATGTAGTTCATGGACAAATTCAGGTTTCAAATAATTTCAACTGGAATAGGCTTAAATGTTTCTATAATTATCTTTATCTGTGTAGTGTCCTTTTCCAGTAGCAGCCAAACTTCCCAAAGCTCAACTATATAACTATCAGCATCAGGAAATTTCTCTTTTACTCTCTTTGTTGCTCTTTCAGGTCCTGTGTATGTGAACTTGATACCATGCTCCAATCTTTTAAAGAATTCTTTTAGTGTATCCATTTTCCTTCCCAACCTCTCTCTAACTTTTATTTAAAATATGCTAATACGTCTTCAAGTATATCGTTTGCAAACTTCCTTTTTAAGTAATTTCTAGTTCCATCAATAGTATCTAGAGTGCTATCATTGTGATATCTTTCTGGAAAACCATTGAACACTCTTAACTTAGAAAAATCCTCACCTAAGAATACTGCTGTTGGTACAACAAAGTCATCTTCATGAATTTTCAAGTATCCTGCTAATTCAGAAACTCCTCTACCATAAGTTATTATGATAAATCAAAGATATGATTTATTTCATTAATTTTTCTCATAGTAGTTAAGAATACTCTTGCATAAGGACACCAAGTTTCTACACTAGCTAATACAGGAACCTTTTTATTTATTCCTTTTATTCTATTAACAAATTCATCAGAAATAACTATATTTTTTTATATAGTTCCTCTAATTTCTCTAATTCATCAGCACTTGCTATTCCAAAAATATTTATCTAAACTAAAACCTTTTAAATATATTTCTTCCAATCCTTTCATTCATTATCCTCCTATTTTCATATTTTTTTAAAAATTCCTTTTATTGCTTCTTCTAAAGAAGAATATGCACTAAATCCACTTTTTTCTAAAGTCTTGTCAATTTCTTTTTAGTATATCCTAAGCCTTCCAATGCTAAGACTAAGTCCTCTAACATATCTATAGATATAGTTTCCACTTCTGTATAAGTTAGATTTTTAACTTAGCTTTTAGGGTCTAAAATTATTATTTGAGCTTTTTTCTCACCTAATTTTTGGGGACTTTCTTAAGACTAGTATAATCATTTTTAGAAATTATTTCAACAATTTTATCATAAGAAAAAAATTAGACAATACTGCTAAAAGCTAAAGATGATTACTATACCATTTTATTTTTAATAGCATTTCATATATTTTTCTATCTCTCTCATCTAAAAATCCAATTAATTTGTATGCATCTTCTTTAATATGATTATAGATATAGAACTTTATATTTATTACCTAAGTCAATCTTCTCATATTCTCTCAGTGGAAAATATACCTTATAACCAACACCATTTTATATCTATGGCTATATAGTCCATTTTCTTGTATTCTACTGTTCCGTATAGATATTCAAACATTTTATCCTCACTTTATTTTTTATTAGTTCTACCTTTATTATATTAGATTTTTAGACTATTTTCAAAATTACTATATAAAGCTTGTTAATCTAAGTAAAAATTTAGCGAATTACTTTTATCAATCTTTAGAAATTTTCTTTGAGTAAGTACTATAATTTTTCAAGAAGATTACTGCGACGTCCATTATTGTTTGAAAGAACCTCTGAGAGCTCTTGCAAACACTAATAGGACGTCGCAGTAATCGTATATATAACTAAATATTATATTATCTCAAAGAAAAATTTTCTAAATCTACTCAGTAACGAACTTTTTACTTTTTTAATTTATAATAGCTTCTTTTTAATTTATATTTAAAATGGATTGTACCTTATGAAAAATTATTGAATTTCTCTAACAACTTCTCCATCTTTTAACTTCTATTTTTAATAACTTTCCCATCTTCAGAATAAGTAGTTACTATTCCATTCATTTTACCATTTTTATTAGTTGCTACAAGTTTTAATTTTACCATTTTCATAATAAAGTTTTGCTTCTCCATCTAAAAATACCATTTTTCACATTCATAGTAGAGAAAAGTTTTCCGCTATTGTAGAAATATTGAATTTTTTTCCACTTAAAGTTTTGATATCTACATTTGTTATTTGTAATAACATTGGATCTTCTCTATAGTCTTTAACTTCTATTTTTTACAGTATTATTTTGTGATTAACATATATATATGTATTTTACATTATTTGGGTGATATCCTATAGTTTCTAGACTATCTACAGCATTAAAAAGTTCCATTAATCTTTCATCATAAGGAATATCTCCATCTAAATATGCCATTATATTCGCTGTCTGAACCTCCCACGACTGACACCCTACGAGTGCTAGAGTCGCAGGGTTCTTGGGTAGTAGTTGCTTCTGTTAGCCAACTAAATTTACCAAGCTATCCCCATAGTTCCTACGGTTCCATATATTGTATATTTAAGCACTTATACCTAATATCTTTAGTCCTTCTTTTAATATGTTTTTTTGGCTGCATTTATATCTCTATTATGCACAGCTCCACATACTGGACAAGTCCATTCTCTCACACTTAAATCTTTTTACTTCTTCATTTCTATATCCACAACAATTACATATTTGACTACTTGCAAAAAATTTATCTACTCTTACTATTGTTTTTCCATGCCATTTCGCTTTATAACTTAGTATTCTATTAAATTCACTCCATGATACATCTACAATATTTTTTTGCTAATTTATGATTTTTACCATATTTTTACTTGTAAGTCTTCCATACAAATAATATCATATTCTTTTTATTAGCATTGTTGATAACTTTTTGCAAAAAATCTTCTCTTTGATTTGATATCTTTTCAAATAATCTTGCTACTTTTATTCTAGCTTTATTCCTATTTGAAACTATCCTTTGGTTTTCGTGATAGTCTTTCTTTTGTAATATTGCTAGTTTATTCAAAGATTTTTGTAAATATTTTGGATTTTCTATTGAGATTTCATCACTGGTAATCGCAAAAGTCCTTTATACCTAAATCTATTCCAACATTCTTATTTGTACTTTTCTAATTTTTCTGCTTTCTACATCAGTACAACACAGAGATATATAATATTTTCCACTAGGTACTTGTGTTATTGTTGCATTTATTATTCTTCCTTGTTGTTTTATCTTTATCTCTTATTTTTAGTCTTCCTAACTTAGGTACTTTTTATCCATTTATCTAAAAACTCTATATTATTATTTGTATAATTGGTTCTGTATGATTTTCTATTATCTTTCTTAGATTTAAATTTTGGATAACACTTTCCACTAAAAGAAGTTTTTATATGCTTTTATCTAAATCTTTTAAAAGAATTTTTGTAAAGAAAATTTATCTACATCTTTTTAACCATTCTTTCTCTTGTTTTAAAACTGTTAGTATTTTACTACATTGATTATATGACATAGATTTTTCTCTTTGTTATATAGTTCTTGTTTTTAAATCTAAAAATGATTATAGACATATCTTACACAACCAAAAAGTACAATTTAATATTGTTATTTGAGTTTTAGTTGGATAAAATCTAAACTTATATGCTTTTTCCATGCGATTTCACCTCCATTTACCTATATATAGTATACCACTTTTTATACTATAAGTAAATGAAAAAGTAAAATTTTTCTAAATATATGAACCTAAAACTGACTCAGTCGTTTTAGAGGTTGTCGTTCACATAAGTACGCTACCACTTATGCAGTTCTCTTGGCATATACACTCCTTAATAAATTAAGGAGATTAGCCTCGAACTTCTTAATATTTCTATTAGCACAGACTATATCTTATCCCACAGCTCTATCTGTTTGGGTCTACCCACTTCCACTAGCTTTAGTGTACTTCCCTCAGGAGGAATAGTCGTTGAACCTTACCTTTCGGTCTTGGCTGCTGATTGCCCATTATCTTAACACTTAGGATTTAACCTTATGTCATCTAGTATATTTTTTCTGCTTTCGCCACTTTCACACTTGTACCATATTTTATTTAGGTACTATGTTGTAGTTATACTAGCTTTTAGGGGTTTCCAGCAATTCGAGTAGTATTGGATAGCTTTTTTTAAAAGTTGCTACCTCTACACATATTTCTATATATGCTGACTATACTTAATGGTCTAACTCATGACTGACACCCTACGAGTGCTAGAGTCACAAGTGTGCGACCATATTTTAATCAAAAAGTCTTATAGACTTATTTAATTTAAATTTTTGTTCACTTAATAATTTTCCATCAGCTGCAAATATTTTATATTCAGGATTTAATTTACCATTTTTCAGAAACTACTGATTTCATTCCATCCATAGCAGCTTGTCCTGGATTAGATTTTAAATCAGTTACTGCTGTAAGTTTCCCATCACTATAACCTTCTAAAGTAAAGTCAGCTTGATTAACCTTATAAGTAAAAAGTTATTTCTTTTGTCCCTATCTAGTTTTTTTGTCTAATATATTTATCTACTTCTTGATAATCTACAGTCTTTTGCTGAGTAAGCTAGATACTGCAAAATGCAAATAATAAAAGCATTACTTTTTTTCATAAAAACCTCCATATTATTTTTGATATGATTATAGTTTAGCCTTTATATATAGTCTGTAACATTTGTTACAAACTTATTTTGTTTTATCATAAAATGGCTTATGATTTTTCAACAGATTTTTAGCAAATTCATCATCATAAGCTATCATATCTAAGTATCTCATACCCTAAATAATTTCTTGCTGCATCATTTATTTCACGGAAGATTTTCATTTTTATCCCCTTTTAAAATCAACTACTAGAGCCAACTTTCATCTTTTTCAGTTGTCATTTCAAGTAACCATAATCTATTTATAGTACCTATTTTCATCACAGCAATTAGTTACTTCTTCAGCCTAACATAGTAGGAAACTTTTCTGGTTCACTCAATAAGATTTTTGAATTAACAGGAATTTTTAATTCTCTAACTTTTTAATCTCTTCTTTCATAGTTCTTAATTCACTTAACCATTCTTCAGAGATAATATAACTTTTTCCAAAAGGATTGATAACAAGTCCTTCTATATCATGAGGATGATCTAATATAATTTCAGAATAATTATCAAAAACTTAATTCTATTGTATCCATTTCTTCAGGAATACCCCATTTTGCTAATTCTTCTACATCTGTAAAAACAGGTAAATAAAGTTTTTATCATCTGTCAATAACATATTTATACTAAAAACATCTGTTTTTCCGTTATCTGGTCTATTGATATAACTTAAAAATTAGCCTTCATTATTATTTCTTCAAGCATTTCATTTTCTAACTCTTGGCTAGGCTCCTCATACATTTTTTTCTAAAAATTCACTTACCTTAGTCATTCAAAAATCTCCTTCATTTAAATTTCACAGCTTTATATTATACCTTAAAAAAATTAATAATTACAAATGAAAATAGAAATAAAAAGTAAAAATAGTTCGTTACTGAGTAAATTTAGAAAATTTTCTTTTGACAAATAAATATTTTTCAATCTACATAGCTTTTTTTCTAATTTAAATCTAATTCTTAAAGTATTTTTCTTAAATTCAATATCATATTTATTAATCATAAAACCTCCATAAAATATTTTTATATTATTAGACTCTTGTGTTACAATTTTATTATACCCCTACAAACATTATCTATTAAGACCTTTCTTTCATAACCAATATTCACTCCTAGAAATTTTAAATTGTATAAAAGCTGAACAGATAAATTTCTATTCAGCTTTTTTTCTAAATTATTATTTTAATTTTACCTTATCTAAAAACTTTTCAAATTCTTTCAATGAATATTCTCCCATAATTTCATCCATCTTTATCTTCATACTCTTCTACTTCTTCATCTTCTAACTCATCATCTATATATTTTTCATAATTTTCTAGTAATTTAGGATATGATTTTCTAGCAATTTTTCAAATATTTCTATATATTTTTCTTCTTTTTTTCTATATCGACAGTTACTTTTTTTATTTACTATATCTATATTTATTATTCCATATCTAATTACTTCCATTATATATGAATATTCACAATATATATAATAAATATTTTCTATTCCCTTTTCCTGTGAAATTTCAAACAAATAGTCTTTTAATTTACTTTCATTTTGAAAACATAAAGCATAATAATTTCTACCATAAGCTCTCATAATAAGCTTTATCATCTATTTCATAATATATTCCATTATATTCCATATCAGATAAAGCATCATACATATCAATATCTTCTAGTAAATCATCTTCATATATTTTTCCATTTTTCTTATATTTTATTCTTACGTATACATCTGTTATATCTGCCATATTTTCTTTCCTATACAAATAACCTCTTTCTTCAAATTCTTTTAATTCTTTAGGTTTTTGGATAATATTCATATATCCAAGCTCCATTCTTCTGGTGTAATAGTTTTTAAATCAAATTTTTCATAAATTCATAAGTTCTGGATATTCTTTAGCTGGTGTACTGTCTATTAATTCTTTTGGAACTATATCACTTTCTATTTCTAAATCAAATCCATAATATGATGCTATTTTTAAATATAATAATACATAAATATGAAGATAAAAATATATTCTCATCATACATCATTTGTCTAGCCACTTTTGGTTCTAACATTGCATTTATATTTTCTTTCATCTTTTCAATATCTTTTTCTGCTAATGCTCTTAAAAATCCAAATTCAAGAGGAAAAATATTTAAAACCCTGTTTCTTTTTGAAGGATTAGCTGAATAAAAATCGCTCTTTTATTATTCTTCCCAATCTCCTTTTAATGCAAGTAATATTGTCCTCATTAAATAAAAATCAGCTTCAGACTTTCTTATATTTTTCTTTTTCGTGTCCTATTATATCAAAATTTCTTAATATAAAATCTAAAAATCTTTATTATTTGACATCAAAAATACAAAAAAGATTTATTTTCCTCCAAACAAGATAAGCTCTAGTATCTCTACTCATAAGTTTTTAATTTTGAATATATATACATATTCTTTCTAAAACTTTCTATATCTTTATCCACTAATAAGGCTTTAGAAGCTGTTGTTTCGTAAATTGCAGCTAAACTTCCCATGCAACTTAAAGGATTACCTTTTTATTTTCAATTAATTTGAGAGTTTTCATCTTCATCACTTTTATAAAATTTTATACTTCCTAACAAATGTTCCAATTTCTTATCAAATGCTTACTAACATAAATATCTCACCTCTTTTTATTATTATTTATTTGCTACAGTTACTTCAATAAACATTAATTTTTTTACTTTCTCTATTTACTGCAACTACTCTTGTTCTTAAAGTATTTTCATCTTATTTATATATTATTTTTAGTAAGAAAAATTTAGATTACCTTTATATGTAAGGAGTTTCTTATTTGAATTTCTCTACTTTTATTATTTCTCCATTTTCATAAGTTTCTATTTTTGAAGTTTACCTGCTTTTACTATAATATTTCCATTCTCCTGTTGCTATCCATCTAGTCTCTTCTCCCATATCATAAGCCATTCCTTCTTTTTATACTTTTACCATCTTTTATAAAAATTGCCATTTTTGTTAAATTAGACCCTTCTTCATAATAAGTAGTTGATGAAAATTTACCATCTTCTTCATAGTTTCTACAAGCCCTACTAATTTTCCATAATCATAATTAGCTATATTCTTTATATTTCCATTCTCGTAAAAATTTTCCAAATCCCATCTTGTTCTCCATATTTATAATCTCCTATAAATTGAAGTTTTCCATTCTCATAATAAAATTTCCATTCTTTTACTCTAAGACCCTAATCTGAGTTAGTCCTTCATACTTTTTAAGTTTCCATTTTCATAATATTCTTTTTCTTCTATTTCTTCTATTTCGAGTTCTGGTTCTGGAATAAAGGTATTACTATCTTCTACTTCTTCAAAAATATATCCTTTTTAAATCACTTGCCTCTATATAATCTTTAAATTCTTCTAAGCAATAGAAACTTCCATAAGATTCTTTTGTTATGTTTATAATCTGAAGCAAAAATTATATTTTTCTCCACTTATTTTTGAAAATCTAAAAATATTATTCCTAATAGTATCTTCAACAGAAGAAAGTTCAAATTTTGTTAATTCAGTTACTATATATAAAGGAATATCTTTATAGAAAACTTCTATATATTTAAAATAATCAGAATATTTTCTTTCAATATAATCTTTGCTTTTTAGATAATATAAATCCTGTCCCTATACTCCAAACTTTCATAATATCTTTTATTTTCAGATTTGTTACCATCTATTTTTAGTTTAATATATTTTTCTAATCCTTCATATGTTCCGTATTTTAACCTATACATTTTTAAAAATTTCAAATCTTTCTATTTTTAACTTTTCTAAATATTTATTTACAGTATCCTCAAATCTTTCTATTTTTCTTATTAAATCTTCTATTTCTTTTATCATAATTTACATCTTTTGTAATTTTAAATTCAAAACTTGGTATCTCATCATCAAAATTCCAATAAAATTTATATACTTTCATAATTAGGTCTCCTTTTAATTTTTAGTTTAGCATTATTTATTTTTAATTTTCCTGTTAATAAATCATTTCTGATATTATTTATTTCTTTTTAATATTGCATCTTTTGTGCACCTTTACTAAGATTATTATTTTTAGCTTTTTCTACAACTTTTATAATTCTTTCAGTTATTTTATCTCTATATTCCCTACTTGTTGCTCCAATATGTATAGTCTCTTTACCTACCTCTGATAATTTTGCCTTTTGTCGGTAAATAAACACCATTGGCTGCTGAATTTATATCTATATCATTATCTTTTAATATTTTTACTACATCATCCATTTTATCAGTTACTATATGATGAGCTGCACATTTATAGTCAGGTTTTACTACTCCTGCTTTCAATAACTCATCATCTAATTTTTGGAATCCGTTTTCCATATCATTTCCTTTAATTTTTCAGCCTCTTTTGTTTTACCATTTTGTATCAATTCATTCGCTTTTTGTTCCCTTACTAAATCCTTTTTAGTTTTTAGTTGCAGAGGTTTGTTTTTCAGCTCCTTTATAGTTGTCAATATCATTTTTACTTTTGTATTATTTCTTTTCAGAATCTTTTTAAGTTACTTCCTACACTACTTGTTATTAGCATTGCTTTAGCTCCACCCAGTTTAGCTGCAGGCATGATGAAACTTCTAACTCCAGTTCCTGTTGCTACTACTGCTTCTCCTGTTGCTGTCACTGCTTGTACTGGCTTTGAAAATTTTATTTCTATTTTTCCTCCACCTATCTTATTTGGAACTGCTACACTTGCTATTGCACTTACAGAATTATCTATTAATTCTTTTGCATTTTCTTCTGCTTTTGCTCTTCTTACTAGAATATCTTCTATTTTACTGTATTGTACTTCTCCTGGAGTAAATTTGTATAGTTTTTGAGCTATAGTTGTTCCTATTCCTGTTTTGTAGTAAATTAGGAGATTTAATACACTTTATAACTACATTTCCTATAGCACTAAAAATATTTTCCATTTTTCCAATTTTCTGTAACTTTTTATTAGATTTTGCAATATCTCCAACAGCTTTTATGAAAATCATTTGATTGATTTTTCTTTCCAAGATTTAGGTTTAGAAACTGCTAATATATTTATTCTTCTTCTCTACTTACTGTTACAATATAGTTGTAGTATGGATCTTTTTGACTTTTTATTTTTGTTTCCTTAGATAATTCTTCAATTATCCTTGGATTATTACCTTCTTTTGAATACTTATAAGCATCTGTATACTCTATCTTATAACGACCATCTATAATAGCTTCTCCTTCTGTTTCTCCTTTTTAGGTTTTAGCTATTACTTTAAAAAGCTCCATTATCTGTTTTATAAGTTTTGAGCTACTTACTTGATGATCATCATCTGATCTCAATCTCAACTTTTTCTCCAACATCAGCATTACTTAAATCTATTCCATCTGTTGTTAGCTTTATCTTACTGTTGTTATCTTCTCCAAACTTTTTCTTTTACATATTCATTTGCTGGTCTTCCTAAACTTTTCTAAACCTTTTGACTTCCATCTGGAACAGTTTTTGTCTTCCTTCTTTCTTTCCTATTACATGGCTCTGTTCTTCAGCTATTGTTCCTATTACTCCTGCTTTTGTACTATTAGCTGGTGATTGAGTATTTACTAGAATATATCCTATTCCTGTTTTTCTTATCTACATAAGCTGTTCCATCTTTTATATAAAGTATTTCCATTTTCATCTACTCCAATTAATTGTGGAGAGTTACTTGGATCTGTAAAAATTACTTTTTACTTTATAACCTAAATCTTCTGATGCTTCTTCAAAGGCTTTTTGCAATATCTTCTTGATTTTCTGCTTCTTGCAATCTTGAATCTATTAAATTATATATTACCTTAGCTTGTCTTACTTCTCCAACTTGTTCTGATATATTTCTGTCTTCTTTTTCCTTGTAAATTTACTGTGCTATCTACTGCATGGTAAATATCATTAATTTCACTCTTAGCCTTTTTAATTCTATTTTAATTAAGAAAATAGCTAGCTTAAATTTCTAAACTAGCTATTTACTTTTTCTATAAAAATTAAATACTTGGTAAATATAATTTTAGTCCAGCACTTTCATAATAAATAGATATATTATCTCTTTTTTTATTATAAAGGTTTCATTTGTTTTTAAATCTTTTATATAAATATCTATATAAAAATCTTCCATCTTCTAATGAATCATAAACTTCTGCATTTCTTCCTAAAATTCTTAAAAATTCTTTTTGTAATACATATTTTTTTCTTATAGATTTTTCTTTTGTTTTCTCATCAATATATGGTTCTGCAAAATCTTCTAAGTCATTTATATTTTTTTATTTATTTCTGCTGTTCCTATTACTTCATCATTAAAACGAAAATTAACTTTTTCTAATTCTAAATTTATTGGTTCTGTATATTCTATATATAAATTTGTACTATACATAAATCTGACCTTTTTAACTCAGGATAATCTTTTAATTTAACCTTTTTCCGTTTGATCTAAAAATAGTATAATTACTATAAGGTACTATATATAAAATTTTTAACCAAAAAGTCCAAGTAATAAAAATAATACGATTATTAAAAAAATTTTTCATTATTCTCCTTATATTATATATATTAATTTTTGTTAAGTTACATCAACAACAAATGCTATATATATTATTTTTATTTTTAAAATCAATTTTTAATAGTTTTTAGATTAGTGTACAAAAGAGAATTTCTTAAGTTTTTAATTCTCAAAATTCTCTTAATTCTATCAGGTCATAGTCTAAACTTTTTATCAACACTATTTGACCATAACCTAATTCTCAAAATTCTCTTAATTCTGTCAAGTCATAGTCCTAGCTTTTTATCACACTATTTGATAAATAACCTTTTCAAAACAGCACTATTTTCATAAAACTATTCTTAACATATCTAGTTCATTCATGGTATATCTGTTTTTATCTTTACAAATGAATTTGGATTGTAGATTCAACACTTTCTGTCTCTCTACCCATTTTATCAATAGTATCATTTCAGGTACATACAAAGTCTCTAACTTTATTTCTGGACTAACAATTTTGAACTGCTTGTCCAACAAACAATTTATTTCCTAATAGCTACTAGATACTCATTATCATAATTTTTCTCAATTTTAACCTAATTTATGAGTTTGACTATATGAATTTCTATTGTTATAGTTTAGAGATTCTTTTCCTGCTTTTTCCATGGTAGAAACCTTCGTATATGATCTATTTGAAATAGATTCAAGTTCATTTCTCCATTCAGGATTATATTCAAAATTTCCACTATAGTAAGAATTTAATGCATCTTTATATATTTTTACACAGTTTGAAACATAGTAAAATTCCTTTCATTCTTCCTTCAATCTTAAGTGAATCTACTCCTGCATCTAATATTTTATCTACTCATTTCGATAGTACATCTTTTGAGTTAAAAATATATGTTCCATGTTCATCTTCATACACAGGCATAGTTTCTCCTGGTCTTGTTTCTTCAACCAAAGAATACTTCCATCTGCATGCTTGAGCACAGTCTCCTCTGTTTGCATCTCTACCTGTCATATAGTTACTAGTAGACATCTTCCAGAAATTGCCACATAGCTCCAGTGTACAAAACTTCTAGTTCTATATCAGGTACTTTTCTCAATTTCTTTAATGTTTTCTAAAAGAAATTTCTTGCAAGACACAACTCTTTTTGCTCCTATATCTTTCCACATTTTAACTGATCTCCAGTTTGTGTTACTTGCTTGTGATGATACTTATGTTCAGATCAGAATTTTCTTTTTACTATTTGGAATACTCCTAAGTCTGCTAAACTATAACTCCATCTACTCCCTATTCTTTCTAAGAACTTTTACATAGTCTGGTAAAGCATCTAATTCATCATTGTGTGGAATAATATTAAGAGTTACATATACTCTTTTTCCTCTTTCATGAGCATAGTTAACAGCTTCTTCTAATTCTTCATCAGAAAAATTGTTACTCCCAGCTCTTAAATTAAACATCTTTCCCCCCATAAACACAGCATCTGCTCCATAGTGTAGTGCCATCTTAAATTTTTCCATATTCCCAGCAGGTGCTCAGTAATTCCGCTTTTTCAAAATATCATCCTTCTAAAATTTTTAATTTACTTGATCTGTATAACTTGTGAATTTTGTAAATTCACTTAAGAAATTAGCTTTACTGTTCCAGTAGCTCCCATTTCTATGTTTACCAATAATTAATTCTGTAATTCCCTTTGTTTTCTGTGTCAGGTATATAGTACTCTTCTCTGTAAAGAAAAGCAACTCTATATCGGCATCTTGTTCTATGGCTCAGATCTCTCAAATCTGAAAGCATAGGTCTTCTGTCAACTCTACTTTCAACAGCTCTTGATAATTGTGAAAGAGCTATTACAGGGTACATCTAATTCTCTGCAAGTCCTTTTCAATGCTCTTGATATATCAGAAATTTCTTGCTGTCTACTTGCTTCAGAGCCTCTACCTTTCCTGTTCCATTTATTAATTGTAAATAGTCTATTACTATTAAATCTAAAAAGACCTTGAGTTTTTCATATTTCTTTGCATAAGATCTTATTTCTAAAACATTTGTATGTGGTAAATCGGCAACATATATGCCCAAAATTAGATAAAGCTTGTTGTTGCCAATGTCAATTTATTCCATTCATCTTCTTCAAGATAAACATTTCTTAATTTATTTTGAGAAATTCCTGATTCCATTGCTAAAAAGTCTTTGATATAGCTGTTGAACAGGCATCTCAAGACTAAAAATCAACACATTTTTCTTTTCCTTAGCGGCATTCAATGCTAAAGTTTAGAGCAAAGGCTGTTTTTCCCCATGGCTGGTCTTGCAGCTAGGTTATCAAGTCAGAATTATTCAATCCACTTTGTCATTCTATCTAAATCGACAAAACCAGTTGGTATCCCTAATGTTTTTCCCACGATTTGCAGTTACATTATCTATTCTTCTCATTTCATCTAAACTTGCCGTTTCATATCAATTATACTATTTTTAAGTATATTTTAGATAAATTTTAAAACTTTGCTCTGCTTCATCCATAATTTCTTCAGCAGTTCTAACATCAGTATATGCAGTCTTGGTTATTTCCATTCCTACCTGTCCTAATCTTCTTAACATACGCCTTTTTCTTTTTATCAATTCAGCATACTCTAAAAGATTATATGAACTAGTATTTTTCATCTATAATTTCAGTCAATACTTGAAGATCTCTTCTTCATTTTTAAATCACTAATCTCTTCAACTACTAAAATAGGATCTACTCCTCTGCTTTCAGAAAAAGATTTTCAATCAGCTTTATATATTTTCAGCATGTTCTTTTTATAGAAATCATCTGACTTAATAATGTATTTTTATTTCATCTAAAAGAATTTCACATCAAAGAAAATTCCTCCTATTAGAGCCCTTCAGCTTCTAAACTATAAGGAACTTATTTAGCTCTTCAAATTCCATTTTCCTCCATTATTTTGCAACTACGTTTATTTTTACTACTGCCTTTACATCATGTAAATAGTTTTATTACTACTTCATCATATCTCATAAAGCTTTTTATATTTGCTTCTATTTTCTTTTTATCTATATCTAGACCTAATTCATCTTTAATATGGCTTGCTATTTCTTTGCTGTTATTGCTCCAAATAGTTTTTCCATTTTCTCCAGCTTTAACTGAAAGATTTAGTTTTAGCTTCTAATATTTTCTTTAATTCTAAAGATTTATTTCTTTCTTCTTCAAGCTTTTTAGCTTCTTTCTTTCTGCTTTCTATTTTTGTAATTCTTCAGGAGTGCTAAACTCCTTTTTCCTTTAAAAGAGTTAAGGACATATCCATCGAGATACTGTAACTATTTCCCCTTTTTCCTTTGTCCTGCCACATCTTCTAAAAAGTATAACTTGTATTTTTGCCATTTCAATGACCTCCTTATATTCTATATTTTTATTTCTTTTTACTTCTATAAATTCAAAACTTACCAATGCACTAATATAAATACAAATGGTGCATTGTAAAGCCTATATCATACTTATTGCATGTTTTATTATATTTGCTTTTTACTCTATTCTATCAAGTAAAGCTATATCATAACTTTTTATTCCATACAGATACATACATCCATTTTATACATTCTAATATATTATTTTCAATCAATAGATTGTGATATATTATATTTGTGAGCCCTATATCAACATATATGGTATTAACCAATAACATGAAATTTTCCATAGTTTATATGATACTAGGTATAAGATTTAAGAAAGAGTAAGAAACTATTACAACAAAAATGCTCCCAGATATAGTAATTTTTCACTAAGATCGATTGATTCTTGTAATGATTTCTTTGTAGTACTACTATCAGTTTCAATTCACTGCTTGTTCACAATATTTTCATTCTAGGTAAATTTGTTAATCATATAATTCATAGTATAATTTATCATACTCCATGTTTGCATATAGATACAAAGATATTAGTATAGTTAGTACTACAGACATTAAAACTATTCTATTAAACCTGCATTCTTTTCGCTATTTTATTAAATAGATAAAAACATAATCCATCGCATATGGAAAAATTAAATATAACATTAAATATCCTGGATTTATAAATGCTAAAATCAAGGCTACTATAATATTTACTGCTAGTGAATGTTTTTCTTATACTAAATTTACCCTTGTTATCTTATAGTAAGGTATAAGATAAGCTAAAAGAGTTATAAGGATAGGATACAATACTATTGTCGCTGCTGACATTAGTATACTTACATTGGCATATCTCCCCTTAATTAGGATTCCCCTAAAGTAATTTTCTATCTTTTAAAGAATTCCTCCTCACCACTTTTCTTCTTCTTTCTGCTCAATAACTTCATTTTAATTCTGTTGTTTCATTGAAGAATTTTCCTTATAATTTCTGTAAATTCTCTATGATACTCTTCACTTTTTCCATCTGTTCTTTTGGAAATATATATGTCATAAGTTATGAATATAATATTATCCTCTACTCTTACAGGATTAGCTCCCATTAAAAGCCTTTATAGAAATTCTCTTCTAGCTTCATCTAATATAGAGTTCCAATTGCTTTTTACATCAGTATAGATAATCTGTACTTTTGGCTTTTCTTTAACAGCTTCCACTACAGTATTAGGTGTATCAGTGTCTTCCACAACTTTTGAACCTTAGTTACTGTTCTTACTATAGTTTGAGTTAGAATTTGCTGTAACATATCTGCAGCTAGCTGCACCAGCCACAACAAGTATCATCTTCAAACTTGAGTTTATTTATTACATCATAGTATGAGTTGATATTATTTTGAAGCCCTTATCTATATCTAGTCTCATTTAACTATAGCATTTATTTTACAGTAGTTTAGCTAGGTCTTTATAAATTTCATCACAAGATCATAATGCTAAAAGCTTCCAATTCATTTATTAGTATTATATTAACGTTTCATTTAACAACTTATCTATTCTTGGCTCTCAGACTTGGTGCACTCCTGAAAGTATCTCTCTAGCTCATACTCTAATTATCTCATTTCGACCATTGGCTGCATTGAGCAAGTCTTTCAAAAATAGAAATTGGACTCTCATACTCGCAGGATTTCTCAGCAGATAGTGGATATACCATCACTCCTATAGATAATATCTTTCCTTTAGAATATGCTGACCAGACTTCTTACATCTTCTGGCGTCCATAGGCTTTGAAACTTCATCTCTTGACAACGAGAAATTATAGGTAAGTGTCTCTCTCTGAGTTCTGGCTGTGAGTCGCTATCATCGACATTATCTGCGCGATGGTGGCTCTCCAAAGTCTTTGGGAAGTGCATTAAATGCTTTCTGTTAAAGCATATGTGCTTCACAATGTATCATGTATACTTTTTCAGAAACCTTCCTACAGGTTGATAATTGAGTTTTCTCTTTTAAACTTTCTTTATTTCGTCAATGCCTACTTTGAAAGCAGCGATCACTCTCTATAAAGGTGTCTGAAAAATCTTCGCCATTTATAAGCCTCACAATTTTTGAGCAGTCGAGGCAAGGCTCTCCATCTTCTACCCTAAGTTTAAGCACTCACTCCTTTGCAATAAGTCTCTGCAATGGTAGTCTTTCCAACTCCTCATTCCCAGTGATGAAAAGATAGGCAAGGAGCCATAGATTTGTTTTAAAGATAATTTAAGACTTTTGCCTATTTCATTTTCTCAGATACTTCTGAAACACCCACTTTGGTCTATTTTCTACTAAAGTGTAATCTGCATTTTATCTAAATCATAATAATTCATTTTTGAGTTCTTGAAAGTGTTTTCGTTATTCCTGGAAAATCATGCTGTCTTCTACTTCTTTCCATTAGTTATTTCAGAGTATCGGCTTAATCAGCTCTCAATCTTTGAGATTATTTCAAAAGTAATAATCACTTTTCTTATTTTTACTCTTTAATTGACTTGTTCATTTTTAATTAAATTTTCAATCGGCAGTGCTCTAATTTCTTCTTTTCGAAGTGATTACTTTTCACCTATTACATTAGGTGGTAAGTCTTCTATCAAAATACTAGAACCTCTACACATCGCAACTGCATGTTTCTGCATTTTTAACTCATTGCATTACCTGGCAATAGTCCTTATCTCAGTAACTTTTCACGGCCATCTCGCCATACCTCTTATATGTCCATTCTCTATTGCACTCTGGGCATATAGTGGTCAATACAAAGGTACTATCATCTTTTCTGTCTCTCTAGAAATTAGGAATACTTTATTTCCAAACTTTTAATTTTCTACAAGGTTCATCTATAACAATCCTTGTGTCTATAAGTTCTCTGGCGTTTGCACTTGCAGATGCTATTATTCTAACAGGCATTGTGACTCCATTCCACCCAATCTGAAAAATCTATTTTCTTCAAAGTAAGCAACAGTAGCTTTTAGATGATCAAAGGCTTAGAAAGATTCTGATGCCTGCTAGATGGAAGTATTCCACACTGCGCCTCTCCATTCACCATATTGGCTACAAAGCTGCCCTTCCAAATGAGCCACTCTCATAACCAGATCCATTTTCTCTCCAATAAGTTTGCTCTATATGAACAAGGTTACACTTATAATGAGGTTTATCAAGAACATTACTCGTGCATAGCCTTAGCTACACACTCGTCCTGTTCCTCTTTCTCTCTCCACTAAAATCGCATTTGAGTTATTAGCAGCCTTTACACCTGTAATCCTTTGTAGATCTCACCATAGCTTTAACACTTCTAGCCTATTAATTTTCTTACCCGTACCTCTTTGTTTTATCAGCTTTTTCCACCAAACCTTTGTAGTCTTTTACAGATTTTTCTTACTATTTTACAATGCTCTAGAGTGACTTCTGCCTTTAATATATAGTCACGCTCCTGCTTTTATACTTCCTGCACAACTCTCCGGTTTGATGCCTCTCCTAAAAATAATTATGATACTACCTGAAGTTCAGTACTTTTTGTTATTGAAACTAATAAGTGCTTCTTCTTTTGAATTTCTTTCTATCTATTACTATAGCTTCATATTTCCTGTTTTATGGCTTCCATAAAGATATCATATTTTCAAACAAATACTAAATCATTTTCAAAATTATTTTCAAACTCCAATTTTAGGAGTCGTTATCTAAGCGAGAGTCCTAATACAGCATTTACCCTCCTATTATTTAAAATCAAAATTATATAATTTAAAGTAAAATGTTCCGCGTTTACAGGTTTACCATTCTTTCATGTTTACGCTCTCCAAGTTCTACAACTCTTTCTACTGCAGCATCTATTTTCAGGTGCTCCACTTCCTTCAACTCTCAACGAAAGATAAAACATTTCCATCTCTATCAACTTTTGACTTTATACTAACCTTTCCATGTTTTCCAGAAGATTTTTGCTTGCTGTGGGAGACTCAGGTGCCTGCTGTAGCTGTTCCAATCTACTACTCTCTCGTCACTAGAAATTTCCCATCTTACATTTCCTGAAACTGGTCCATTTGAGTAAGTTACATTTGTAGAAACTCTATCATCACTTTCTTCACCATCAGGGTCCAGCTGTTGGACTATATCCACCGTTGGAAGTCTTAGGTTGTGAGCCTGAGATATTTGTTTCTTTTTAACCATAGCTAGAAGGTTTTTCGAAGTTAATTTTTCTTCGAATTCTCTTTAGTTGACGTCTTTTCGAAGCCTGTTTCAGGAGCTTTTCTTTTCATCTTTTTCTCAACTACTTTTTCCCTCAGCAAGTTTCACTTTCTTCTCACAAAAGGTTTTTCTTTTTCAACTGGCTTTTTCTTTTGGTTTTTCTGGAGTCCTTAGGCTTTTCAGCAGGTTTTTCTGCTCTCTCTGGTTTCTTTAATTTTCTCGTACAGTCAGTTTTAATTTCTTCAACTTTCTTTTCTGTAGGTTTTTCTGGTTTCAGTCTTCTTTCTTTTCATACTGTCACGCATCTAAATTTTTGTTTTTAGCATCTATATCTCTTTCGCCTCTAAACTTTGTTGAAGCATCATTTTCTACCGCTACCAACCTATTTTATTTTGTTCAGCATCCATTTCTTGAGTTGTATCCTTTGAAAATACTGTTAAAAGCAAGTATAATTCCTATATTTAATTATAGATAAAAAGACAGACAGATAGTAGTCATCATTTTATCACCTACTATACTGTTAGTATATATTTATACACTAGCTCCCTGCTTCCTTTTTAATAAGCTCATAATTTTCAACAATAAAACCATAATCAATATCTTTTATCAGCTGAAACTACCATTCTTTACTTTTAGTCTCAAGTTTTCTGATACAAAATCAACAAAAGTTGATAATTTGACTCTTAGTTTTCAGTCTTTCCTGAATTATTAGTATTTATATAAACATTTTATCTTTATCCACTAGAACTTGAACTTCCTTCAGTACCTTTGTCTCTGCAACAGTTGATTTAGGAAGCTCATGTTTAAAGCAGACCTTTCATCGAAAGTTGTTGCCAACATAAAGAAGATAAGTAGAAGGAACTACACCATAAGTGGAGTAATTTCTGCATCAATGTTCTCCCCACTCTTCTTTTTATTCTATCTAATTTTCATTATTGTCAACACCTACTCTCTGAAATAATTTAACAATTTGTACAAGTCTATATCAGCTACTACTAAATCTATTCTCTATTGAAATAGTTATAGAATATCACACATGAATAGCTACAAATAGCCTCTCGTGTTGTATATAGAGCTTCAGATATCCTTTTTGCTAAGATTCCAGCATCTCCTGTTCCATTCAATCTATAGAGTTGAAGGCTGTTATCATACCTGTAACTGTCTCCCAGTCCTAGTAAAGGTGAAGCATTAGCTGCTAGAGATAAAAAGCACATATTTCTTTCCAAAAGTTTTATTTGTTCTATTGCTTTTTCTTTTCCTTTTTCTTCAAGTGCTGATAATGTTCTTATTTTCTTTTATATCCACAAATCAAAATTTCTTTTAAAACTGTTGAAGTTGATGATTTATTGGAATTAAGGTAGATTATAGACTCTTTTTATTTTTCCTTCTTTATGAGTTGTTTAACCTCAAAGGTAATTTAGAATACTATTTCTTTTCTTTTAAAGCAAAATAAGAAAATCTTTCCAAAATTGCATATAGTCCTACTATTCCATCAAGAGAATAAAATACATTAATATTCCGCCTGCTTTTAATATTTGCATTTCTATTTCTTCCTTTCTATATTGTTACTATCCAAATAATTTATCTATTATTCTTCTACTCCTTTTTCTACCCTGAGATGATTCTTCTCAATAGTAGCTGTATTATGATTAACCCTTTACCTTGTCACCATTTTTCTTTTAAATTTTTCACCTGTAATATTTATAGAAGATGACTCTAAATTTTGATTTTGAAGAATTAACTTTCTGTATCAATTTCTTTAACATCTAATTGTTGGTTATTTTCTCCAACTTTTTTAGCAACTTCAGTTGTTATAACTTCACCATTGTCTGTTGCTTTTTGTGCATTATCATTAATGATAACAGTCGTATCATTGTCTTCTGCATAAGTTAGTACTCCCAGTAAAAATATTGCCACAATCTCTTACTCATTTTTCCTTCCTCCTTATTCACTTGGACCTCCCGACTGAAGTCCAGTGGGTGTCCAAAATCTTCAAAATCTTTAAAAATTTTCTATAGTTTGATAGCTTTACATCACCCTTTATTCTTTTTAGGTGTGTGTTCAGCTCACCTCATTGTATAGGACACTTAAGTCCACAACTTTACTTTTTCTTAGAATATTTAATGCTCCATTACAATCTGCATTTATAAGTTTACCTGCGCTTGTTTTGATATAGTCCTCTTTTTATTCTTTTTCCACTGAATACATATTCTTGTAGATTTTCTTTATCATGATATTGAATTTCATCTCCATCAAAGAAACTTGCTTTTGATGTATAACTCTTCTTGTAGTTTAAATTTATTCCATATAGTTTACATAGTATATATTAATTTATCTCTTAATTTTCCATATGGTATATTTACAAAAGTTCTGATTATTTATATTCTCAATATTTGAATTTCTTTTGAAAATCTCTTTATATCTCTAGAACTAGTTTTCCTATATCATTATTAAGACAATAATTTACAATTGTTCTGCTGCTTTTCTGAAAGATAATCATTTATACGATTATTTCTCTTTCTAGTTATTCTCTTTTTGCCTTAATGTTGTAGTGCTCAATCTTTGCTTATCTTTTATACTTTGTAATTTTGCATTTATCTTATTATAGTATTGATTAATAGATTTTAATTTTCTACCATCTATTATGAATGAAGCTCCAGTATTTATAACACATAGTACAAAGATTATCTATACCAAATCAATTCCTAGTACATTTTCTTTATTTAATTCCCTTTTGAATTTCTTTCTTATTTCATAAAGTATATTGAATTTCAAAGTACTCTAGAATGTTGTTTTCGGGTATTATTCTAATTTCTTTTTATCTTCTTGTCTTTAATACTGGTGGTAGTTTTTATTGCGATTTCCTATGTGTCTTTCTAAATGAATTTGAATATGAAACTATCAACATATCATCTTTTTAATCTAACAAACCTATAACAAGAGTTGTAAACCATCTTTTATCAAGATAATTTAGGTAATTTTATTTTTACCATTATATTGACCATTTTTAGCAAGTTTTTAAAAGTGCAAAGAATGATTTGAAGCTTTCATCTACTTCTTTTTAAAATTTGTTGAGCCATATTAGAATTTAACTTCTGTAATTCTCACTATCTTTAAGCATTTTTATAGTTTTCATTATAGCTTAAATACTTTTTATTTTTAAAAATAGTGTTGTCTAACATTATATATAGCTTGATTTTTAAATTCTTTTAGCTATATGGCACAAATATTTTTAAAGTTTTCTAAACTCTTTTTACTAAGATGTTTTTACTTGTTGTTTTAATGTTAAAATGCATATAATCACCTCCTTTTTCATCAGAGATATTATACCATATTCTACATTTAGTCTACTAAAAAGTAATGTTTTTATTTATTTTTAAACATTTTTAAAGTTTTAAAACCCCACAACAGTGGGAAGCGTCGTTCACATAAGTGCACTACTTATGCAGTTCTTTTGTATATACACTCCTTAATAAATTCAAGAGATTAGCTTTGAACTTTGTTATCTCTAACAAGCACAGACTATATCTTATCCATATGTATCTCAACACCTTTAGGCGAAAACCACTTCCAATACCAATCGCTTGTATTGTACTCCCCTCACGAGGATAGTCGTTGAACTTTTCCTTTTCATACTTAGCTGCTGATTGTCTATTATCATAATGTTTAGGATTTAACCTTGCACCATCTAGCATATTTTTCTGCTTTCGCCACCATCACACTTATACCATATTCTCACTTAGGTGATTATGCTGTGGTTATACTAGCTTTAAGAGTCTCAGCAATTCAGCTTCTTTTGTTGCACAGTTTTGCTCCGTGTCTACATACAAGTTTCCCCTATATGCTTATTAAAAATCTTTAGTGTACATTCATCTCATGACTAAAGTCACGAGTGTTCTTAGACTATTTAATCAAAAATAAGTGAGTACATAGTTGGAATAAGTAAAAATAGTGAACTTGCATCTCAAATTTTAGATAAAAATCAAAGCAAAGTGAGCCGAGTAATTGTCGGCGTGTCTGAAGCCAACTTGTTGGGTAAGTTTTGCTGAAATTACGGCGAAACGTTAATTTTTATCGTTAAGAAATCTAGCTAGCAATGAACTGTTTTTACTTTCAATGACTTATTTTTATAATTCTTTATCATTTAGTTTAAAAGTAAAAGCTTTTAAATTTTTTCTGCTCTTTTAGCATCTAATTTTTAAGCTCATCATATATATTTTTAGCTTCTTTAGCTTTTTTCATTTTAAAAGTTTATAGTAAATTAATTTTTCTATAGAATGCTTTTAAATCTTTATTTCCTTTTGTTGCATACAAAGTTTTGTAAATAACTTTTGCTTCCACACTCTATTTTCTTGCTTATCAGTAGATTTCTGCTGCTCTTAGCATAGCATCTTCTGCTAGTTTACCTTTCTTTTTCATAAACCAACTTATAGTCCAGTTAGAGCCATCTTGTTATTTTCTTTTTCATTGGCTTGTCCTAGTCTATATAGAACATACTCATCAGGATTTTTATTTACTGAAAACATGAGTTCCATAGTATAGAACTTAGCTAAATCATTCTTATCAAAATAATAATCTCCCTAAAGCTTTTTGAAGCTATAAGCTTTGTACTTTTTCAGATTTCAATAATGTTTCAAATTCTTTTACAAGTTTAGGATCTTTCTTTTAGTACATAATATTGAGCAGAATAGTAAGCTCTTTCTTCTTCGGATCTGATACTCTCCTAGATATTTTTCCATATCCTTGTAATCTTTCTTTTCTAATTTTAGTCCCATTATTTTAATAGTATTATTTTCTTTAACACTCAGTATCATCTGTATTTGCCTTTAGACTTATCAAGAGCTTCTATAGCCTTTTCTGTATCTCCACTTTCTATATAGATAGTTAGTACTTAAAATTTGATAGAGTAGTCTCTTAAATTACTGTTTGGACATACAGATAAGAAATTATTCTTTTCTCTTTCAAATGCATCAGTCTTTCCTAATAGGCCAAGAGTCGTTATGTATTTATAGTAAGTCTTTTGCTCACCAGCAGAAAGTTTCTCCATAGTTGTTATAGATAGACTTTGTATAGTTCTCCTGCTTTAGCGTAGTTCTTTTCATTATAATAACTGTCAGCTATCTGGAATTTTCCTATAAACTTCATAACCTTTCATGCTAGCAATTTTTGAATACTAAGACTCAGCTTGTATCATATTTTCCTACTCTACAGTAACTCTAATCCTATTCTATCTAGCATTTCACTATATATAGCTTTTCTTTATCAGACTTATTCTAGATAAATATTGTTCTCCAGCTTGTATTGCTTCATTATATCTTTCAGCCAAGAAGAAGTTTCTAACTCTATTTAAGTAAACCTTTGTACTTAAACCTCTATCTCCATTAGCTAAAACTTTTGGAAATGAGTTTCTGCCTCATCATATAGTCCCATAGCTGCCATTAACTCTTTAGGTAGCTTTTAAGCTCACTGTCATCACTTTCACACTTGAAAGATATTGATTCATTTTCATCATATTTTTGTTGGTCTAATAAACCAGACATCAAACTTGATATGATTTCTGTGTTTGTATCTTGACCTAAAATATGCCTTATAAATTGTTCAGCTTCTTTTCAACTTGACCAGCCTTTGTAGTAGGCATCTCCTGTATAAATATACATCTTTCTTATATTCAGTGTCATCAGAATACAATTTATTATATTGATTAAATCTTATTTGTAAGTCTTCCATATCTAGCATTTGACTATCTAAAAGTATTACTCTAAACAGATTATCCTTATCAGGAGAAACGCAAAAGTCTACCATAGTAGTCTTTTGCATAATTTATAGTTCTCAACTTGATATGCAGAGTTTGCAATTATTCTTATTATATTATCTGTATCAACTTTGACTAACTGCTAACCTTTCTTATAATTTCTCATCTCTTATAATTTCGTCAAAAGTTCTTTAGCTTATAATTTGTCGGCAAATATATGATAGATGGATTGGTTATAATAATCACTATTTTTAATGATTGAATTTCTTTAAAGGCTGCTTCATACTTTACCACTCTTATAAAGTGAGTAAGCTTCTCCATAGATAAGTCTTTGGACTATTTTTATCATCACTTTGATCATAGTATTGAAGAGCCTTATCGTAATTTTCCTTTTGTTACATATAAGTCTCCTATCATAGTCATAGCAGTATTATATTCTTTTGCACCTTTATTTTTTCAGATAGAAACTTACTTTTTGCTCATCTTTTTATTGCTGTAAATTTCAATTAAATATGTATTGCTAGAATAATCATTAGCAGGATTTGTATTTAGCTAATTCTTCAAAATCTACTCATAGCTTGTTCTGTATTTCCTTTCTGTAAAAGAGCTGAGGCTTTTAAATAAGAAACCATGTCTTTATTTTCTTTAGGTTTAGATTTTTGATATTCAGAAAAACCAATAGATAGCCTTATCGTAATCTTTTAAATTATAATTTACTATACCTAGTCCCATCATAGCTTTTTTATCATTTTCATACTTTTTATCTATAATTTTCTGTAAATGCTCTTTTGAGGCTGCTTCATTATTATCCTTAGATAAAAATCTTGTCCTACTGCAAAAGTGCTCTTTTGATAAGTTTTCTCATTTTTATCTCTCTTAAAACTAAAAATCTAGCTTCATCTAGTTTTATTTTGTAAGGCATTTATTCTTGCTAATAAGAAGCATATCTCATCTTTTTCAGATTTTTTCTTCCATTACAAATAACTTCTTAAATATTTCCTCAGATTTTTATACTCTTTCTAAAAAGTAAATTTCTTGCAACCTTATCTCTCATACTCTTTTGATGTTTGGACTCAGGATATTTCTCCAAAAATCTCTGATTCTATAAGAGTGATTTAAAATTTTTCTCTTTATACAGTTCGTTAACTGTTTAAAAATCTTCAGCTTCTCCTTGCAAAATTATACTAGAACTAGCTAAAAGTGATATTATTAAAATTTTCTCATAACTCTCTCCTATTAACTTATTTCTTCTAAAAATAGCATAGATATCTTCAATAGCAACTGTTGTATTGATACAAGATCTCGTCTTTTTATCTTATTGAAAAACTCCATAGACTCAGGTCTCTGCATCTCTTATTCCACTTATTAAATCTCTTTACAAGCCACTGCAATTATTAAATCAGGTCTGTAGATCTTTGACTATACTTTCTTGCAAAGTGTTCCTCCTGTCGCTATCTTTAACATCTATATTTTTATATTTATTTTTATATCAACAAAATTATAGACCACACATTTACCACAAACTCTACAATTATTTATATCTGCTGTTATTTTATATTCACAATCATAGAGTTGTATACAATGAGGTAAAAGTATCAAAAATTTTATCATTAGTTTTCTTTTTATCTCAATACATATTTATTATTTATCTCTAGAAATTTTTGAGAAAAATAATTATTTAATTTTTGGATTTTAAACTTAGTTGTCATCATAAACAATATATATAACAAAGACTTTAAAAGATTTATATAAAATTTTTCCACAATAATCTCCTCAATAAATTTGTTTACCAAAATTATAACATATTAAGTCTATATTACAATTTTTAGATTAATTATTTACCTTAGACTTTTGAAAAATATTAAAAGTTTGTTTAAATTTTTCACTAAAAATAGAGGTTGTTGTGATCAAACCTCTATGAAATATCAAATTTTTAAAATTTTTGATTGTTTCTTGTATATTTTTAATTGATAGAAGAAGATTTTTGTAGAGACCTCATCAGACATTTTTATTTATTCTAAATAATTCTTTTCTCATTAACTTCATAATTTTCCTTTTAAAGTTTCTAAAATCTTATCTAAAATATTTTTTAAAAGAAAATCTTTTCACTTTTCTAATTTATTATCTTTTGTCGCTTTCTAGTTGCTTATGAAATTCATCTATAGTATTTTATAAAATTTATTTGCTGATATACCCATATTCTGATAAAAATAAAAAGTTGACATCTTAGATGAAATTTTATACATCTGCAATATATTCTATTCTTTCATAAGGAAGAATCTTTACTTTTCTAAGTGCTTCTATGTACTTATCCTCATCTATCTTAAGTTCTTTTTGCATAGTTTCTAAATTTTTCTCATCTGGTTTTTCTGTTAAAAACTTGACCACAAAGAAAACATCCTACCTGAGTTCTCCTAGAATAATCTGGACTTGCAAAAGTCAGTCAAGCCAGCATGACAAGGATAAATACAGGTCTTTATTTATTTTTGCTTTACAACCACTATAGGCATCAAAAATTGACATTTTTAATCCTTCTTACAAGCTCTACACGCTTGATACAAAAATTCTGTAAAGTTGCTTGGTTTAGTTAAAGGTACTCCATTCACATCTGTAATAATATGCTGCACCCAAATTCTTCAGCAAATCTATCCTGCAAGGTTTGAAAAATTCTATGTCTAAAAATTATCTGTAGTTACTTTTTAAATTTCATTGTTATCATCCTTTACTTTAAAAATATAGCCAAAGCCTCTTTTTGAAATGAGATTATCATTTAGAATTGGAAGCTTTTTCTCAGTCTTTTTAAACATTGATCAACTGCCTTATCACTTATATCTAAATTTTCTTTCAAACATTATCTAAAATATTTACTCTTGTTAAAAGAAGTCCCTTTATTTATAATAAAATAATATAAAACTTCAAATTCATTTTTAGATAAGTCTACAAATTCATCATTGTATAAAGCTGTCTTATTAGTTAAAAATAATTTTATGTTCTCATAAGTTATAACTCTTTTATTTTGAGGCAATCTTTTTATAAATTTCTTAATCTATCAGTAACTCCTGAGTATCAAAAAGGTTTTTAATATAGTCATCACAACCTAACCTCAAGATTTTTATTAACGCTTTCCTGAGAGGTGTCAGCTGTAAGTGCTATAATAAATGGTTTTCCATAAAAGTTCTGGAAATTTTCTAACTTGTTTCACATATATAGTTCCATTCCATCAGGCAGAGATAAATCAGTAAATGAGATCAAAAATATCTTTTTACTAAATTCATTCCATCCTTTTAGTATTAGCATCTGAAACTTTTATGTCAGTTTCATTAGAAAGTATAAGTCGTATTAAAGTCTACTGTTTCTTCGAATCTTCTATTATTAAAAGTTTTATCATCAATTATCACCTTTTCTCACTAAGTATGAATTTCTTTTCTAAGCAACTAAATAATACAGAATCATTAATTGGTTTCGTTATATAAGCATCAAAACCATAATTCAAATATTTTTCTTTATAACCTATTATTGCATGTGCTGTAAGTGCAATAACAGGAAGATTTTTGAAATTATCATTAGCCTAATTGTGGTAACAGTTTTGAACGCCATCCATAACAGGTATAGATATGTCTAGGAATACTAACTGAACCTCCCACGACTGAAGTCGCAGGGGTTCTTGGGTAGTTGCTTCTGTTAGCCAACTAAATTTACCAAGCTATCTCCCATAGTTCCCTACGGTTCATATATTTATATATTTAAAGCACTTATACTAATATCTTTAGTCCTTCTTTTAATATGTTTTTGGCTGCATTTATATCTCTATTATGTACAGCTCCACATACTGGACAAGTCCATTCTCTCACACTTAAATCTTTTACTTCATTTCTATATCCACAACAATTACATATTTGACTACTTGCATTTATCTACTCTTACTATTGTTTTTCCATGCCATTTCGCTTTATAACTAGTATTCTATTAAATTCACTCCATGATACATCTACAATATTTCTTGCTAATTTATGATTTTTACCATACTGTAAGTCTTCCATACAAATAATATCATATTCTTTTATTAGCATTGTTGATAATGGTAAAAATCTCTCTTTGATTTGATATCTTTCAAATAATCTTGCTACTTTTATTCTAGCTTTATTCCTATTTGAACTACCCTTTGGTTTTTCGTGGATAGTTTTCTTTTGTAATATTGCTAGGTTTTATTCAAAAGATTTTTGTAAATATTTTTGGATTTTTCTATTGAGATTTCATCACTGGTAATCGCGAAGTCCTTTATACCTAAATCTATTCCAACATTTTTATTTGTACTTTCTAATTTTCTACTTCTACATCTGTACAACACAGAGATATATAATATTTTCACTAGGTACTTGGGTTATTGTTGCATTTATTATTCTTCCTTGTGGTTTCATTTTATCTCTTATTTTTAGTCTTCCTAACTTAGGTACTTTTTTATCCATTTATCTAAAAACTCTATATTATTATTTGCATAATTGGTTCTGTATGATTTTCTATTATCTTTCTTAGATTTAAACTTTGGATAGCTACTTCCACTAAAAAGTTTTTATAGGCTTTATCTAAATCTTTTAAAGAATTTTTGTAAAGAAAATTTATCTCACATCTTTTAACTATTCTTTCTCTTGTTTTTAAAACTGTGAGTATTTTTGCTACATTGACTATATGACATAGATTTTTCTCTTGTTATATAGTTCTTGTTTTAAACCTAAAAATGATTATAGACATATCTTACACAACCAAAAGTACAATTTAATATTGTTATTTGAGTTTTAGTTGGATAAAAATCTAAACTTATATGTTTTTCCATCTGACTTCACTCCATTTACCTATATATAGTATGACCACTTTTTATACTATAAGTAAATGAAAAAGTAAAAATTTTCTAAATATGAACCTCAAAACTGACTCAGTCGTTTTAGAGGTTGTCGTTCACATAAGTACGCTTACCACTATGCAGTTCTCTTGCATACACTCTTAATAAATTAAGAAGATTAGCCTTTGAACTTTAATATTTCTATAAGCACAGACTATCTCATCCCACAGCTCTGATCTGTTTGGGTCTCACCTACCACTAGCTTTAGTGGTACTTCCCTCAGGAGGAATAGTCGTTGAACCTCACCTTTTCGGTCTTGCATTGCTGATTGCCCATTATCTTAACACTTGGGTTTTGAACCTTATGCCATCTAGTATATCTGCTTTTCGCCACTTTCACACTTGTACCATATTATTTAGGTACTATGTTGCAAAGTTATACTAGTTTTAGGGGTTCTCCAGCTAATTCGAGTAGTATTGGATAGCTTTTTAAAGTTGCTACCTCTACATACTATATTTCTATATATGCTGACTATACTAATGGTCTAACTCATGACTGACACCCCACGAGTGCTAGAGTCACAAGTATGCGACCATATTTTTAATCAAACTTTTTCAATCTTCAAGAAATTAAGAGCTATCTAAACCATTTTTCTACACAAGTAACTTCAATAAGTGAAGTTCTCCAACAAGGCTTTTAAAAATCTCTTGTTTCTTCAGCATCTTCAGCAATTAAAATTTTTAATTTTCTTTCTTTAAACTGAAGATAAGTATTAGCTCATTATAATCTAAGTATGAGTTAGATACTCTAATTCTTCAATATAGTGCAGAAATTGAATCCAAAGGAAACATTTTCTAGCTCAGAGATATCTTCTCTGAAATATCATGAGACAAGTGTTAAATTAAGATTTTCATAAGTTCCCTTTATTAAATGATTAATTTTTCTAACTTCTTCAATATCTTGTTTTATGCGCATCCTTTAAATCTTTTTATTCTAAGTGGCAATTTTAAAATACTCTTTAAAAATATAGTTTTAATTCCACTATTATTAGAATTTAAAAAGTTTACTTACAACATCTGAAAATTTTCAAACTCTTTTGTGAAGTTTCTATAGGAATCTGAATTTTAAAAGTAGAACCTGTCCAATTTTTACTTTTCAACCTCAATTGTTCCATTCAGTACTTTTTAGTAATTTTTAGTAATACTTAAACCTAAACCTGCTCTGACTGTTTCTTTTCCTATTTGAACAAAACTTTCAAAGATATTTTGTATATTATCTTCTGAAATTCCAATACCACTATCATATACATTAAAATATAAAGTATTCTTTTCAACAAAAACATCACATAATACAAAACCTTTATTTGTATTTCAAGCATTATGAGATAATATTTTTCAGCAATTTCGTAAATTTTTATCTTATCTGAATAAATTGAAACATTTGCATGTAAATAATCAATTTTTAAAATCAAGCCCTTTAGCTTTTGCTAAATCAATATGCTCATGATATATATCTTGGAACAAAGCTCTTACATTAAAAGGTTCATAATTCAAATCAACTTTCCTGATTCTATTTTTGAAAAATCTAAAAGTTCATTTGTAAAGTTCAGTAATTTTACTCCTGAAGTATGTATTATTTCTAATTTTTCCTTATATGAAGGCTCATCTATATCTTTTGCTAAAAATTCTTGAATAACCAATGATAGAGTAAGAGGTGTACGCATCTCATGAGCTTATTTTTCGCTAAAAATTCATTTTTGAGCTTTATTTGCTGACTCTGCTATTTCCTTTTGGGATATACTTAATTCTTTTGTTCTCTCATTAACTTTATCTTCCAAATTTTTATTTAATTCTCTTTTAACTCAGTACTAGAATTTCTAGCTTTTTCTTTTTCTTTTTATCTCTTCTTCCTTTACTAAAATATCTAAAATATCTAATTTTATTGTTGAGAATACTTCATTAAAACATTCCTGTAGACTTAAAAATTATTTTCAAGTTCATGAACCAATGATCATGAATTATAGAAAGAATTTTGTCTAATTCTCGAATAGTTTTATAAGTATTCAGCAAACAAAACTTTTAGTAAAGAAATTGGATAGTAAATAATAGATTAAAATAGAAATTTTGACAAATATCATTTAAAGAAAGTTCTATATTAAAAATATATAAATCATAGTTAAAATAAATAAGAGAAATGTATTAATAATACTAATCTTTTTATGTATTTTGCATGGTTTCCTTCCTATACAACTAGTTAACTAGTAATATTTTTAATATTTTGACATCATTATGACAATTTTTCTTTAATAATATATCATTAGACAAAAATATACTGCAACTATTTTTATAAAAATTGGAGGTGAAAAGAATGAAAATGAAGTAAATACAGAAATACATAGGAGACAAATTTGAAGAAGTTATTAGTAAGATTAAAGCAAAAAGCTATAGTTACTGATTCTATTATGTATAAAATAGGACTAACTAAAAATTTGAAAATATATTAAAAGAAAAAATATAGACATAAAAGTTTTTAATGAAGTAGAAGTTGACCCTTCATTTGAAAGTTTGTAAATAAAGTCTGATAAAAGTTATTGATTTTACCAGATGTAATAGTGGCTCTTGGTGGAGGTTCTTCTCTTGATACTGCTAAATCTATTAAATATTTTATAAAATCTAATTTGTCTATACCTTTTAATAGCTTTACCAACTACAAGTGGAACAGGTTCTGAAGTAACTTCTTATACAGTTCTTACTGATAGAAAAACAATATTAAAAATTCCATTAAAAGATGATGTTATGTTTCAGAGTATGCAATATTAGATCCTGAACTTACTAAAACATTACCAAAATCTGTTGTGCTGATTCAGGTATAGATGCTCTAACTCATGCTATTGAAGCCTATACTTGTAAGGGACAAATTTTTATACTGAAATATATGCTCTTTACTCTATAAAACCTCATCTTTAAAAATCTTTTTCAGAATGTATAACAATATTAAAGATGAAAAGCTAGAGTTGAGATGTCAAAAAGCATCTTGTATATTGGTTTTGCTTTTGAAAAAATCTGGTTTTGAGGTATAAATCATAGTATAGCCTCATGCTATTGGTGGAAAATTTCATATAGCTCATGGAAAGATAAATGGAACTATATTACCATATATCATCAGATTTAATTCAGGAGATAAAACTGCTGCTAAAAAGTACTTTGAAATTGCAAAAGACTTAGGTTTTCCTGCAAATACAATAGGAAAAGTGCTGAAAGTTTAGCTATCGCTGTTGAAATATTGAATAAAAGTTTAGGTCTTCCTTCTTGTGTAAAAGATTTAGCAATAGACAAGGAAAAATATAGAAGTGAAATAGATTTTATGTCAAAGTCTGCAATTTCTGAAGATATTTGTACTAGTGGAAATATAAGAAGTAAATTTAGAAGATTTTAAAAATTATTTGAAAAAGTATATGGGTAATTATATAGAAAAAAGTTATAAAAATAAGTGATTACATTTAGATTTTAGGATAAAAATTAAATAGAATGAACTGAGTAAATCTCAGCATGTTTGAAGCTGACTTGATCAGCAAGTTTCGCTGAATTTACAGTGAATTCTTAATTTTTATCCGTTAAAAATCTAGCTAGTAATGAACTATTTTTATGTTTATGACATTAATTTGACATTTTCTTTTATTATAATTCAAATAATACAATATAATTTAATTTTTTTAGAATATAAGAGGTATTTTGAGTATGCAAGAAAATTTAGTTCAAAAATGTAGCAGAAGTTGTTGAAAAACTTAAAGATAAAGGAATTTCTGAAACTCCTAAAAAGTAGAATCTGACTGTGCTTGTGTTAGCAAACTGATTGTCGTTTGACAGAATTTGTAGGACTTACTACTCATGGTCATGGTATAGGACTTGTTATAGCAAAATGTTGATTCTGCTTTACATGAAGCAATGGGGCTTGACAAAAATATCGTTCAATAGGTATTGTTGGAGCAAGAACAGGGCAGATCCATTTATAATGGCAGCAGATGAAGCAGTTAAAAGCTACAAATACTGAAGTTATTAGTATTGAATTACCAAGAGATACTGAAGGTGGAGCAGGACATGGATCACTTATCCTATTTGGAGCAGAAGATGTATCAGATGTAAAAAGAGCTGTTGAAGTTGCTATTAATAATGTAACTGAAAAATTTGGAGATGTATATGCTAACAGTGTTGGGCATATAGAACTTCAATATACAGCAAGAGCATCTTATGCTGTTAACAAAAGCTTTTGGAGCACCACTTGGAAAAGCATTTGGTTTTAATTGTTGGAGCACCAGCTGCTATTGGTGTTGTTATAGCTGACGTTGCAGTAAAAGCTGCAAGTGTTGAAGTATTTAGCTTACTCATCTCCTTCAAAAGGAACTAGCTATTCAAACGAAGCTATTTTAGCAATCTGCGGAGATTCTGGAGCAGTTAAACAAGCAGTTTTAGCTGCAAAAGAAGTTGGAGTAAAACTTCTTGAAGCAATGGGTGGAGAAAGCACCATCTGCATCTCATCCTATATCTAAAATAAAAATAGGAGGGTTGGTATGAAGTCTAAACGTTTTGAGGTATTAGGGTAATAGACCTGTAAATAAAGATGGATATGTAAAGGAATGGCCTGAAGTTGGATTGATAGCAATGAATTCACCTTTTAGATCCAAAACCAAGTATAGTTATAGAAAAATGGAAAAGTAGTGGAATTAGATGGTAAAAGAGAGCAAAATTTTGATTTACTAGATTATTTCATAGTGACTATGGAATAGTATTAAAACGCTGAAAAAGTTATGGCTATGGACTCATTAGTAATAGCTAAAAACTTGTTGATATAAATGTTACAAGAGATGAAATATTAGAAATAACATTATCATTAACTCCTGCAAAATGGCAGAAGTAATTGGAAAATTATCAGTTCTTGAAATGATGATGGCAGTTAATAAGATGAGAGCAAGAAAAAACTCCTTCTAACCAATGTCACGTTACAAATTTAAGAGACCTTCCAGTACAAATACTGCTGATGCTGCAGAAGCTGCATTAAAGAGGATTGCTAGAACAAGGAAACTACAGTTGCTGTTTGCAAGATATGCTCCATTTAATGCAATTTCATTACTTATAGGAGCTCAGCAGGTAGACCTGGAATATTAACTCAATGTGCAGTTGAAGAGCTACAGAACTTTTATAGGAATGAGAGGACTTACTTCTTATGCTGAAACAGTTTCAGTTTATGGAACAGAACCTGTATTTATTGATGGAGATGACACTCCTTGGTCAAAAACTTTCCTAGCTTCAGCTTATGCTTCAAGAGGATTAAAGATGAGATACACATCTGGATCTGGTTCAGAAGTATTAATGGGATATGCAGAAGGTTGCTCAATGTTATATTTGGAATGTCGTTGCTTATTCATAACAAAAGGAGCAGGAGTACAAGGAATACAAAATGGATCAGTTAGTTGTATTGGAGTCCCAGGAGCAGTACCAGGTGGTATAAGAGAAGTTCTAGGTGAAAACTTAGTTGCAATGTTACTTGACCTTGAATGTGCTTCAAGTAATGACCAAACATTTACTCACTCTGACTTAAGAAGAGTTGCAAGATCTTTAATGCAAATGATACCAGGAACTGACTTTATCTGTTCAGGATATAGCTCAACTCCTAACTATGATAATATGTTTGCTGGTTCTAACTGGGATGCAGAAGACTACGATGACTGGAACATAATTCAAAGAGACTTAAAAATAGATGCTGGACTAAGACCAGTTAGAGAAGAAGAAGTTATAAAAGTAAGAAACAAAGCTGCAAGAGCTATACAAGCTGTATTTGATGCTTTAGGCTTTCCCTGAAATAACTGATGAAAGAAGTTGAAACAGCTACTTACGCTCATGGAAGTAAAGATATTCCTGAAAGAGATATGGTTGCAGATATGAAAGCAGCTAGCGAAATGATGGAAAGAGGAATCACAGGTATAGATATAGTTAAAGCTTTAAAAATCAAAAGGTTTGATGATTTAGCAGATAGTTTATTAAAACTTATGAAACTTAGAGTATCTGGAGATCACTTTACATACATCTGCAATCTTAGATAAAGGATTTCAATGTAATAAGTGCTGTAAATGATAGAAATGACTCTACATGGGACCTGGAACTGGATATCAAATTTCTGCTGGAAAGATGGGCTGAACTTTCTGACATTCAAAATGCAGCAGATGCATCAAAAATTAAATAGGCTAGAGGAGGTACAGATGCAACTAAAATGATAAAGATATTAGAAATATCATAGAAGAAGTAGTAAAAAGATATTTAAGTAGCTCTGAAAATTCTGAAGTTAAAGATACTCCTGTTAATTACAAGAGACAGAAGAAAAGAGTTGGTAATAAATTAGAATTAATTGATGAAGGACAAGCTCAAAAAGGAACTAGAAGTGATGAAGTTATATTGCAGTAGCACCTGCTTTTGGAGTATACCAAACAGAAACTATAACTCATATACCTCATGCTGATGTTTTTAAAAAGAAATTATAGGTATAGAAGAAGAAGGATTAGTTCAAAGAGTTATAAGAGTATTAAGAACATCAGATGTTTTCAATACTTGCAAATGATGAGCTAAAATTATGGTTCAGGTATAGGAATAGGACTACAATCTAAGGGAACAGCTGTTATCCACCAAAAGATTTATTCCCTATTAACTAACCTTGAATTATTCTACAAGCACCATTGATTCAAAGAGAACATTATAGAATGATTGGAAAAATGCAGCTAAATATGCAAAGGGGAATCTCCTAAGCCAGTTCTCAAATGAACGATCAAATGGCTAGACCTAAATACCAATCAATAGCAGCATTATTACATATAAAAAGAAACTGAACATGTAAAAGTTAATGCAAAACCAGTTCAATTAAAAAGTTGTATTTAAATAAGGTGGTGAGAAATTTGGATCAAGAATTATTAGAAAGAATGGTAAAAAAGTTATAGCTTCTCAGCAGGAAATAAAACAGTTAGTAACGACGAAGAGTCCAAAAGTACAAATACAGTGAATCGTCAAGATTATCCTTTAAGTATAAAAAGACAGATTTAGTAAAAATCTGCAACTGGAAAAATTAGAAGATATTACTATTGAAAATGTTATGAGTGGGAAAAATTGGAGCAGAAGACTGTAGAATAGCTCTGAAACTCTTGAAATGCAAGCTCAAATAGCAGAAAGTGTTGGAAGACATGCTTTTTGCAAGAAATTTAAGAAGAGCAGCTGAACTTATAGCAGTTCCTGATACAAGAGTATTATGAAATCTACAATGCTTTAAGACCATATAGATCTACAAAAGTTGAATTATTAGCAATAGCTGATGAATTAGAAAATAAGTATAATGCAAAAGTTAATGCTCAACTTGTTAAAGAAGCTGCAGAACTATATGAAAAAGAGATAGATTAAGAAAAGATTAATTTTTCTGTTAGAGTAAAAGATGAAACTTATTGTAGGAATAGATATAGGAAATGCAACAACAGAAAGTACTCTTGCAGAAGTTGATGGAGAAAAATCAAAGTCATAGGTAGCAGTATAGAAAAACTACAGGTATAAAAGGGAACAAAAGAAAATATAAAAGGGTGTCTATCAATCTTTACATAAACTTTTTGAAAAAACAGGGACAAGTTTGGATGAACTTTCTCTTATAAGAATAAATGACAGCTGCTCCAGTAATTGGCGATGTTGCCATGCGAAACTATCACTGAAACAATAATAACCGAATCAACGATGATTGGGCACAATCCTTCAACACCAGGAGGAATAGGGGTAGGAGTTGGAATATCTGTTCTTTTTAAATGAAATAGATGATAGCTTTATCAAATAAAGATGTAATAGCACTTGTTCCAGAAAACATAGACTTTGAAAGTGCAGCTTTTTAAAAATCAATCAACTAGAATGCAAAAAGGAATAAATATAAGAGGGAGCTATTATACAAAAAGACGACGCTGTCTTAGTTAATAATAGACTTGATCATAAAAATTCCAATAGTTGATGAGGTTTTACATTTTGATAGAATTCCTATGAATATGTTGACTGCTTTAGAAGTAGCTGATAAAGGAAAAGTTATTTCAATGTTATCAAATCCCTTATGGAATAGCAACACTTTTTAATCTAACTTCTGAAGAAACAAAAATGGTGAGTGCCTATTTTCGAGAGCTTTTAATAGGTAATAGATCAGCAGTTGTTATAAAAACTCCCTAAAGGAGATGTAAAAGTCAAGAGTTATCCCAGCAGGTTCAATTCATATGAAGGACAAATGAAGAATAGAGATTGTTTCATTAGATAATGGAGCTGAAGCTATTATGACTGTCCTAGAACAATGTTATCCTGTGGTTGATGTCTGGGGGAAAAAAGGTACTAATGCTGGTGGAATGCTTTGAAAGAGTTAGAATTGTTATGGCACAACTGACTAATCAAGATCCTAAGAACATAAAAATTCAAGACTTTGTTGGCAGTTAATACTTTTTGTTCCACAAAAAGTTAAAGGTGGAATAGCAGAAGAATTTTCTATGGAAAAATGCTATTGGACTTGCGGCTATGGTAAAAGCTGATAAACTACTAAAATGGAAATGATAGCAACAGAGCTACAAAAATAAAATAAATAAAAAAAGTTGTAGTTGGTGGAGTAGAAGCAGAAATGGCAATCATAGGTGCTTAACAACCCCAGGAACAGCAAAACCTTTAGCAATAATTGATATGGGAGCAGGTTCAACAGATGCCTCTATAATGACAACTGATGGAACAATATCATCTTGTCACTTAGCAGGGGCAGGAAATATGGTAACTCTACTTATAGATAAAGAATTAGGTATAAATAATCTTGAACTTTCTGAAGATATAAAGAAATATCCTCTACAAAAGTTGAAAGTTATTCCATATAAGACATGAAGATGGAAGTGTAGAAATTTCTTTTGAAGAAAAGCTCTTAATCCTAGTGTATTTGCAAGAGTAGTTATTTTAAAAAGAAGGTACTATGATTCCTTTAGATTCTAATCAAAGTTTAGAAAAATTAAAAATGTAAGAAGAGAAGCTAAGGAAAAAGTTTTTGTGACTAATACACTAAGAGCTTTAAAGAAGGTTATACCTAGTGGAAATATTAGAGATATAGATTATGTAGTATTTAGTTGGAGGTTCAGCTCTTGACTTTTGAAATACCTCAAATGGTTACTGAAGCACTATCTCATTATGGAGTAGTAGCTGGAAAAGGGTAATATAAGAGGAGTAGAATGACCAAGAAATGCTGTTGCAACTGGACTAGCTCTATCATATAAGGGGAATAATGACTATCAGTTTAAGAGAACGTTTAATGAACGAAGAGAAAAAACCCGTAGCTATAAATATTTATTATAATAAAAACTTAGCTATTGATAAAAGAATTAAAAACTATCCTATGTGGTATAGAAGAAGAAGAAATTCTTTTATACTGATTCCAGATGATGGAGATGATGTAAAAAGTCTTGGGAGATAAGGCAGCAAAATCATCAAAATTAGGAGTTGGAATAGGAATAAGCTCAAATAGAGTAACTCTTTATCAAGAAAAAGTTAAGTATAGAAAAACCTCTATTTGAATGTAGTCTTAATAGTTCTGATTATATATTGAGAGCAATAGGAACAAATGGAGCAAGGCTTATAAAAGGGAATCCATTTATAATAATTTAATCCTTTTCTCAACTCAAATGAAAGGAGGGAAGAGATGTTAGAGCACTTGGACTTATTGAAGTAGTCGGATTGGTTGGAGCTATAGAAGCAGCAGATACTGCAAGTAAAGCTGCTGATGTAAAAAGTTATAGGCTATGAATTGACCAAAGGCTCAGGAATGGTTCTTGTAAAAATAGTCGGAGGAGTTTCGGCAGTAAAGGCTGCTGTTGATGCTGCAAGTATGGCAGCTGAAAGAGTATGTCAGTTGTTAGTAAAGCATGTTAGTGCAAGACCCTCTGATGAATTAGATAAAATTATAAAATGTTGAAAAAGAAAACTCTGATGAAAAACTTGAAGAAAAAGAAGAAATAAAAAGAAGAACTTGTAACAGAAGAAGTCACTGAAGAGTTGTTGAAAATAATGAAAATGATGAAGTAAGTGAAATCTTGGAAGAGATTAAAAGAAATTCAAGTTACAAAAACAATAAAAAGTAAAAATAAAAAAATAAAAAATTAGGAGGAAAAGATTATGAGTAACGCATTAGGGTATGATAGAAACTAAAAGGACTTGTTGGAGCTATAGAAGCAGCAGATGCTATGACTAAATCAGCAAATGTTGAATTAGTAGGTTATGAAAAATAGGTTCAGGACTTGTTACTGTTATGGTTAGAGGAGATGTAGGAGCTGTTAAAGCTGCTGTTGATGCAGGAGCTGCTGCTGCTGAAAGAGTTGGAGAAGTTAAAATCTGTTCATGTTATCCCTAGACCTCATACAGATACAGAAAAATTATTACCAAAAATTAGATAAAATAATAAGAGGTAAAAAATGAAAGATATCAGAGGAATTATTAAAGAGGTGTTAGAAGAAATAATTTCCGATGATGTGGTTATAGGAGTTTCAAACAGGCATATACATCTTTCCCAAAAAGGACTTAGATGTCCTTTTGGGAAAGATATAAGTTAAGTAAAAATGAAGGATATGAAACAACCTGGGCAATTTGCAGCAAACGAAAAAGTGGATATTATAGATCCTAGGGTAAATTTACAGGAGTTAGAATAATAGGTACCTGTTAGAAAAGAAACTCAGGTTGAAATTTCAATTACAGATAGTTTTAAACTTGGTTTAACTCCACCAATCAGACAATCAGGAGATTTAGAAGGAACACCTGGAATTAAAATAGTAGTCCAATGGGAGAAAATAGAAATCTCTAAAGGCGTTATAGTTGCAGGAAGACATATCCATATGCCAAAAATATATAGCTGATATAAGAGGTTATAAAAGATGGTGAAATTGTTAAGGTTGAAACTTATGGAGAGAAAAAATTATCATGTGTAATGTTGTTTTTAAGAGTCAGTGATAAAATGGCAAAAGAAATGCACATAGATGTTGATGAAGCTAATGCAGCTGCTTTAAAAATAATGACTATGTAAAAATAATCAGAGAATAAAGACTGAGGTAGAGATGGAACTAGATAAAAATTATTGAATATATAGTACAAGAGTTGTTAAAAAATAAATTCTCAAAATATAATTGAAGAATTTAGTCCAAAAAGAAAAAAATTTAGTTGCTATAACTGGAAGTACAAACAACTTAGAACAAATAGTTTTAGAGCTAGAAAAGATTTCTAAAAACTATGATTTAAGTTTAGTTTTTCTGAAGCTGCAAGTAATATTATAGATGAGAATGTATTTTCAGAATTTCATATAATAAAGATTTCTCAATTAAAAATTATGATGAAATTTTATCTAAAAAAATGACATTATTCTTCTTCCACTACTTACAAAAATACAGTTGCAAAGCTTGTTGTAGGAATAAGAGATAATGCTGTTACAAACTTAGTTTTCAAAAGGCTTTTATTGCTGAGAAAAGATAATTGTAGCCTATGATTCTTGTATAGTAAATAATGAAGTTCCTTACGCTAAAGCTAATAAATTCAAATGTTGAAAAACTGAAAGATTATGGGCTTATCTTTGTACAAGCTAAGGAATTAGCAGACTATATGTTGAATAAAAAGATTTGAAATAAACTCTTTAAGAGAAAAAATGTAATAACAGCTAAAGATCTTAAAGATTTATATGATAAAAAATTATTATTTCTAAAGAAATACTGTTGTAACAACTTTAGCCAAAAGAAAAGAGCCAAAAGAAAATCAAAATAGTATTTGAAGAAAAAAATAAATGGAGTTGGAGCTTTATATGTTTCTAGCAAAAATAGTAGGAAAAAATAGTATCTGTAACAAAAATGAAGGCTACACGGAAAAAGATATTGATTACTGTGCCAATCAATATGAATGATAAGTTATTGGTGGAAAATAATAAGCCTTGATAATGTTGGGGCTGGGATAGGAGATAAGGTTCTCATAGCAACTGGCGATGTTGCAAGATTTGCCTTTTGATGATGTAAAAGACTATCCAATAGACTCTGCAGATAATTTCTATAGTTGACAGTGTTGAGCAATCTTAGGGTGGTTGAGATGGATATAAACTTAATAAAGAATTATATTGAAAAATCTGATTTTGATGAAAATATCATCTTTAACACTGACATTAATACTAGTTTAGAAAAAGTATTTCTAATAATATAGATGAAGTCATAGAACTTATTAGAAAAAGCTTGATAAGTTTATAGATAATCAAGACTTTTTCAAATATATTAAAAAAGAGCTTTCTAAGAAATTTTTTACTTATAAAAGATAGAAAAATATATCTTTTGAAACTAAAAATATAGAAAAACTGTACTCTAAAATATTCTAATACTCTTTCCTTTAGATGACGAATATAAAATCCCAGAAGAAAATGAAGAAGTCTTGATGGCCTATCTTCTATATGTAATTACTAAAAAGATTCAAACGAAGATTTAACTTTCTTTCTAAGAAATAGAGAAATCAAAGTAGAACTTTTAGATTATATAAGTAAAAAGTCAGTGATTTTTCCATATTATGTATAAATTTTTACAAGAAAAAGTTATGATTAAATATGTTGTAGAACTTATTTCTGAAAAATTATCTTCAATGAAGTAGATAATTTTTATCTTTGGAAAAAAGCTAGAAAAATTATTAGAGCTGGACAAAAGAAAGCAAAAGAAATGAATCTTGCAGCCGTCTTTGCTGTTGTAAATTCAGAAGGGAATTTAATAATAGAGGAAAGAATGGACAATGCAATATTAGTAAGTGTTGAAGTTGCATATAAAAAGGCTTATACTGCTGCTGCATTAAAATTAAATACTGCAGACTTAACTCCGCTAGTTCAACCAGGGGCTATGTTCTATGGGCTACAAGCAGATCCTAAATACATCATTTTTGGTGGAGGTGTGCTTTTAAAAGTTGATGGAAAAATAGTTGGAGCAGTAGGAGTGAGTGGTGGAAGTGCTCAAGAAGATATGGAAATAGCAAAAGCCTGTGTAGACGCTTTTGAAACTATTTAATTGAGAGGAGAATTTATGGAATTAGAAGTAAGAACATAGAAGAAATAGTTGACTTGATAATGAAAAATGACTGAAAGCAATGTCGCTGTTTCTTATGATTCTAAAAATGGTGTCTTTGATGACGTAGATGTAGCTATTGCTGAAGCTAAAAAAGCTCAAAACAGTTCTATTTTCTTCAAAAGTTAGAATTAAGAGAAAGAATAATAGCTTCGATAAGAGAAACCATGAGAGCTCATATCACTGAACTATCAGAACTTGCTGTAAAAGAAACTGGTATGGGAAGAGTTAAAGATAAAGAGCAAAAAAATAGAGTTGCTATTGATAGAAACACCAGGTTTAGAAGATTTAAAAGCTTTTGCTTTCAGTGGAGATGATGGACTTACTGTCATGGAATTCTCTCCTTATGGAGTGATTGGAGCTATAACTCCTTCAACAAATCCAAGTGAAACTGTAATTTGTAATTCTATTGGAATGATAGCAGGAAATGCAGTAATATTTGCACCTCATCCCTGGAGCTAAAAAGAACTTCAATCAGAACTGTAGAATTAATAAATGAAGCTATCAAAAAAGTTGGTGGACCTGAAAATCTAGTTGTAACTATTTCAGAACCAAGCATAGAAAATACTGAAAAAATTATAGCAAACCCTAATATCAAAATGCTTGTTGCTACAGGAGGACCATGGGTTGTAAAAACTGTTATGTCTAGTGGTAAAAAGCTATAGGAGCAGGGAGCAGGAAATCCTCCAGTTTTAGTTGATGAAACTGCTGATATAGAAAAAGCTGCTAAAGATATAATTGATGGTTGTAGTTTTGATAACAACCTGCCTTGTACCGCTGAGAAAGAAGTTATTGCAGTTGATTCTATAGTAAATTATTTAATTTTTGAAATGCAAAAATGGAGCTTATCTTTTAAAAGATAAAGAACTTATAGAAAAATTAGTATCTTTAGTTTTTAAAAGAATAATTCTCCAGATAGAAAATATGTTGGAAAAGATGCTAAATATATTCTTAAACAATTAGGAATAGACGTTGGGAGATGAAATTAGAGTTATAATTGTTGAAACTGATAAAAATCACCCATTTGCAGTTGAAGAATTATTGATGCCTATTCTTCCAATAATTAAAGTTAAAGATGCTTTTAGAAGGAATTAAAGTTGCTAAAGAATTAGAAAGAGGTCTAAGACACACAGCTATGATTCACTCTAAAAATATTGACATCTTATCAAAAGTATGCAAGAGAAATGGAAACAACTATACTTGTTAGAAAATGGACCTTCTTATGCTGGAATAGAATTGGTGGAGAAGGACATAACATTTACAATAGCAGATCAACAGGAGAAGGACTTACATCAGCTAGAAGTTTTGCAAGAAATAGAAGATGTGTTCTTGTTGGAGGATTCTCAATAAAATAACTAATAAAATAAAACTTATAAGGAGAGTGTTGGTTGAGATTAAGTAGTTTTACATAATTACATTTTCTAATTGACACTCTATTTATCTAAGGAGGATACTATGAGTAACATGAGCATGTATATTGGAGAATTTGTAGGGACGACATTGTTATTATTATTAGGTAATGGTGTAAATATGACTTGTAGCTTAAAAACATAGTTATGGTAAAAGGTGCAGGTTGGATAGTAACTACTTTTTGGTTGAGGATTTGCTAGTTATGATTCCTGCCTATATTACAGGTTGGGTATCTGGTGACATATGAACCCTGCTTTAACTATTGCTTTAGCAATAACAGGAAAATTTCCTGCTACATTTAGTTCCAGGTTATATCGTTGCACAAATGTTAGGGTGGAATCGCTGGAGCAACTTTTAGCTTATCTTGTTTATAAAGTTCAAATGGATGCAGAACCTGAAGCAGGAGTTAGCTTGGAGTTTTCTCAACAGGACCTTCTATTGATGCTCCCTATATGGAATATCGTTACTGAAAGTATTGCTACTGCTTTACTTTTTAATAGGTGTATTAGCTATAGGTTATGGAGAGTTGGAATTCAACCAGGTAATGGAGCATTTATTTGTTGGGCTTCTAATTAGTTATACTAGGTATGGCAACAGGAGGAGCAACAGGATATGCACTTAACTCCTGCAAGAGACTTAGGACCAAGAATAGCTCATGCTATCCTTCCCTATAAAAGGTAAAGGAGGATCTAACTGGAAATATTCTTGGATACCTGTTGTAGTCAACTATAGGTGCAATTTTAGGGTGCAGTAATTTTGATGCATTCTAGCTAGCAGTTTTATAAAATTATAAAAAGAAAAGTGGCTGTTGCGAATTAACAAAGAAAGTAAAAATAGTTCGTTACTGAGTAAATTTCTTATATTTTTACTTTGGGATTGAAATTTTTAATTTTGCAACAGCCCATTTTACTTATAATCTATATACTTTTTAATAAAGGAATTATTCACTTATTAGAAATCTCTTTTATATTTTAAGATTTCTCCTGTATTAGCATCTATAAGAAATTCTCTATCTGCAAATCCTTCAGCAATTTCTACATCATATACTAATACTCCATTTTTATGTTTTAATTCAATTTCTTTGAAATTTTCCATTTTTAGAATTTTTTTAATGCAATTTCTTTTGCTTTTATCATAAGAAATTTTTGGTTCATTTACTGATTTAACTTTTTCCAGCTCCTTTTTGTTCTTGTTCAAATTTTACTATTGCTACCTGTTTCAGCATCGATTTCATAATCATTTTTCTATATTTCCATCCATAACTTCAACTTCATAAAACCATTCTTCCTTTTTCTCTATCTAGTTTGAATTTAGTTATTTGTCCACCTTGTGCTTCTTTTTAAAAGCTATATCCTTTGCTTGTTGTTCACTTATTGCTGCTAAAAGCACTTGTTGAAAATCTATACTTCCTAAAAATTATTGCTCCTACTATTAGTATTTTTCATTTAAATCTTCTCCTCTTTTTATTTTATATTATTTTATTTTTTTCTTTCTATACTCTAATTATAATTCATGATTATGAATCATAAATGAATATTTCTTTTATTTTATATATATTATTTTTGTAAATCATTATTTTTCCCTATTTTAGAGATGGATATTCTCTATATATGATGGCTTGAGAGAAATTTTGTAAACTTCTCTCAAGCTCTTCTAACAAATATACATAAGAAAAATGAACACTAAATGAAAACACTCTATCTTTTTAATACATTTTTTATTTTTACATATAAGTCTCAAAAATGATATAATATTTTAATAATATGATAATTTAACATAATAAGGAAGTATAGAATGATTTTAATAACAGGTGCAAAGCTCTGGTATAGGGAAAAAGAACTTGCTAAAGATTTTTAGCAGATAGAAACAGATGAACTTTTTACTAGCAAGATCTATAGATAAGTTAGAACTTTTAAAAAGACTTAGAAGAAAAAATCTTCACTAAAATGTGAATGTATAAAAATATGATTTAAGTGATATAGAGAACTTAGATAAAATCATTGAAAATTATGATATAGATTTACTTATTAATTGTGCAGGTTTTGGGAAAATTACAGATTTTTCAAAAATTAAGTAATAAGGAAGATTTAAATACTATCAATGTAAATTTTATCGCCCCTATGTTACTGACATATTCTGAAAAATTTTTACAAAAGGGACAAGGAATAATTTTAAATGTCTGTTCAACTGCTGCCCTATATCAACATCCCTATATGGCGATATATAGCTCAACTAAGTCAGCTCTTTTACATTATTCTTTAGCACTTGATGAAGAGCTACATAATAAAAAAATAAGAATGTGAGGTTCTATCTGTCTGTCCTGATTCAACTGCAAGTAACTTTTTGATAAGGACATACAAGCAAAATTTGGAAGTTCACAAAAATTTATGAGTGAGTTCTGAAGATGTAGCTAAAAGAATTATAAAGGATAATTGAGATTTTTCTATAATAGGTTTTAGAAACAACTTTCTATGTTTTCTACTAAATCTTTTACCTGCTTCTTTACAATTAAGACTAGTAGGCTCAATATTAAAAAGGTGATTAAATGATAGATCTATTTTATTTTTACTTACAATAACAATAATTTTACTTTATCTTTAAAATTGTTCTTTTCTTTTTGCTTTATTTCTATAAAATAGATAAAGCTTTGAAAAGACTGAAATAGATGAAAATAACACTGTGCTTCAACCTATTCTATCAGGTGATCCTAGACTTGAAGAAGATTTAAAAGCTAATTTAAAAATACCACTGATATGAATTTTATATGGCTTGTGATAAAAGTGATAAAGTAGCCATAAACACAGTTGAAAAGTATTTTTAAAAAGATAAAAATTATTCAAATAGAATTGAAGTCTATTACTTAGATGATGTTCCTCAGAGTTAAACCCTAAGATACTAAACTTGCTCAAGTTGTAGATAAAGATTAAAAACTGAGTACTCTATAATTTTTAGATGATGATGCTGTAATAGATAGAAAAAATTAGATGAATTGAGTGTATATGAAAAAGATAAATCTGAATGGATAGCAACAGGAATACCTTTTAACTATAATATTAAAGGTTTTTATTCAAAATTAATCTCAGCCTTTATAATTCCATTCTATTTTTCATATTTTTCTTTGTCATTTTTAAAAGAAAAATAAGACTATAAATGGAATGTTCTATCTTAAGAACTGATATTTTAAAAAAATATTCTGCCTTTGATGAGATAAAAATATTGGCTTTGTGATGACTTAGCTCTAGCAACTTATCTACTTTCAAAGAAGGTAAAAAAATTATACAAAGTACTATTTTGTAATGTTAGAAATACAGTCCCAAAGCTTAAAAGATATATACTTCTTATGAAAAAGATGGTTGCTATTTAGCAATGTATATAAAAATGCTTTTTCAGTAAAAATTTTTACTTATAATATTACTACCTACATTGCTACCAACTATTTTTATTATTTTTAGTTTCTATTTAGGCTTAGATTATTTGGTGATGGTACTTAATCTTTTTATAGGAAAAATAGCACTGTTTCATATAGTAAGAATTTTTTTATTTATCAAGGTAGAAGATGAAACATCTTCTAAAAATCTTTATTTACTTTTTCACCTCAAACTACTGAAATTCTATATGAATTGCTAAGTGAATTTTTATTACCTTTTATGTTAGTATATACTCTTTTAACTCCTCCTGTAATCCTATGGAGAAATAAAAATCAGAGTTAAAGATGGAAGATACACTATGAAATTTAAAGAATATTTAGAAAAATTAGAGAGTTTAGATGTTTTCAAAAAAACTCTTTTTAAAAAGAGGATAAAAATAGTCTTTGTTATAAGTGGGGTAACAATTTAAAAACTGCTGCCTTAGAGCCTGATAGATTTGAGATATTAAATATTTTTAAAGAATTTGACTATAAGGTGATAAGTCTAACTTTCCTTACAATGAAGATTTTTCCTATGATGAATTTGAAGATATCAATATACTAAAGGCCAGTTTATCCAATATTGCTTACTATCCTCATACTCTTTTTAATAAGAGATTTGAAAAGAGATTTTAAGACATTTAGAGCCTATAAAATCTTTTAAAAGATGTCATTATTATTTCTCAAAGTTCAGGTTTAAATGTATGGAAAAAATTTATGGAGCTATCAGACTTCAACAATGAAAATATTAAAATGTTTGCATTAGGCGTTGGAAAAGGCTATGGTAAACTAAATAATGTGGTAGTTCTCAAAGGAATTTTTGATATCTACAGTTGGCTTTTAGATTTTCATAAGTTTGATAAAATAGTTAATTGTGGACATTTAGGATATTTTTAAAGATAGAAAAGGTTAAGGAAATAATCTATGAATACTACAAAGAAAAATTAAAATTGCAGTTGTTGCTCCTCCTTTCAGTGGACATCTTTATCCAATTTTAGAATTAGTTTTTGCCTTTATTAAATAAAAAGATAAATACGATATTTGTGTCTATACAGGTTTTAAAAAGAAAAGAAGTTGTTGAAAGATTAGGTTTTCCTGTAAAAATTTTACTTGAAGATAGACCTGATGTCTTTGAAAATATATCTGATACAGATAAAAACTAATCCTATCATAGCTTACAAGCAATTTAAGAAAATTTAGGACTTATGCCTAAAATTATAAAGGAGATGGAAGATTATTTTAGTGAAGAAAACCAGACATAATTGTAGCAGACTTTATTGCTGTTCCAGTTTGTTTTGTTTCTAAAAAAATTAAATATCCCTTGGATTACAAGTATTCCTACTCCCTTTGCATAGAAAAATAAGACAACAACACCTGCCTATGTCGGTGGGTTATATCCAAGAGATAGTTTTATCTTTAAGTTAAGAGATAAATTTTGCTGTAGATTTATTAGAACTTTTAAAAAAATTACTTTTGCTCTATACTAAGAAAACAATTAAAAATTAGATTTTACATTGTATAATGAAAAGGGAGAAGAAAATATCTATTCTCCTTATTCGATACTTGCTTTAGGTATGAAAAGAAATTGAATTTAGAGATGATTTTTCCTAATCAATTTTCTTGGGCTGGACCTGTTGTTCATCTCTTTTTCAAAGATAGTGCAAAATTTGAAGTTGAAACTAAAGTTTGAAAAATCATATTATTGACTAAGGGAACTCATTTAAAAATGGGCTAAAAATTCTATAATTGATGTAGCTAGAGAACTTTCTCAAAAATATCCAAACTATCTATTTGTAGTTTCATTGGGAAAGCTATTTAGAAAGAGAAAAGGAAATTATAAAAGAAAATAATTTACAAGTATATCATTATTTAGATTATGATGAAATTTTACCTAAGGTTGACTATGTAATTCATCATGGTGGGCAGGCATACTTTACTCTTGTATTAAGCATAACAAGCCTGCTGTTATTATTCCTCATGATTATGATCAATTTGATTATGGAGTGAGAGCAGATTTAGCTGAGATTGCTTATGTAGCAAATTTAAAATCAAGGGAAGTCTATTTTAAAAAGCCTTTGATAAAATGCTAGAAAGAAAAGAATGGAAAAATTTAGAAAAATTATCAAAAGCTTTCAATAATTATTCTCCTAGTGACTTTATTAGAAAAGAAATCGATAGAATTTTGAAGGGGGTCAAAAAGTGAAAATTTTACTTACAGGAGCTACAGGATTTTTAGGAAAATATGTTATAGATGAATTAAAAATAATTCTTATCAAGTTGTTGCTTTGGTAGAAATGAAAAGATAGGAAAGACATTGATTGATGAAATGTTGAATTTTTATGGGGGATATAGATAATTTAGATGACTTGTATAAGGCTTCTCAAGATTGTTCAGCAGTTATCCACGCTGCTGCTCTTTTCTACTGTTTGGGGACTATGGGAAGATTTCTATAATGTAAAATGTTATTGAACAAAAATATCGTTCAAGTCTGTGAAGATTAAAAATTAGTTTTTGTTTCATCTCCAAGTATATATGCTGGAGCAAAGGATCAATTAGATGTCAAAGAAGATGAAGCACCTAAAAGAAAATGATTTAAACTACTATATAAAAAGTAAGATTATGGCAGAGAATATAATAAAGGCTTCTAATCTAGACTATATGATAATTCGCCCTAGAGGACTATTTGGTATAGGCGATACTAGTATAATTCCAAGACTTTTTAGAATTAAATAAAAATGGGTATTCCTCTTTTGTTGATGGAAAACAAAAAGTGGATATAACTTGTGTTGAGAATATTTGCCTATTCTTTAAGATTAGCACTGAGAAAACAAAAGAACATTCAAAGAAATTTACAATATAACTAATGGTGAGCCTATAGAATTTAAAGAAATCTTTAACTTTGTTCTTCAATGAAATGGAACTGAAGGAAAGTATTTAAAATGGAACTATAATTTAGTCTTTACCTTTAGTTTCATTTTTAGAGAAGGTCTATAAGTTATTTAGAATAAAAAGAGCCTCCCTATCACTAAGTATACTCTATATTTAATGAAATATAGTCAAACTTTAAATATTGATAAGGCTAGAAAAAGAATTGGGCTATTCTCCAAAGATGTCTATATTAGAAGGAGTTAAAAACTATGTCGAACACAGTAAAAATGATAGAAAAAGTTGATTATTTTTGCTTGTAGCTATTGTACCAATGATTTAAAAAGAGTTTTTAAAGGCTTTGATTAAAAATATGGTCACTACTTGTGACTCCTAGCACTCGTGGGGTGTCAGTCATGAGTTAGACCATTAGCATAGTCAGCATATAGAAATATGCCATGTAGAGATAGCAACTTTAAAAAGCTATCCAATACTACTCGAATTGCTGGAAACCCCAAAGCTAGTATAACTACAACATAGTACCTAAAATAATATGGGTACAAATGTGAAAGTGTGAAAGCAGATATACTAGATGACATGGGTTAAATCCAAGTGTTGTAATGCCTCCCAAATCAAAAGATTTGGGAAGACTAAAATGGGCAATCAGCAGCTAGACCGAGGTAGGTTCAACGACTATTCCTCCTGAGGAAGTACACTAAAAGCTAGTGAGTGGGTAGACCCAAACAGATAGAGCTGTGGGATAAGATATAGTCTGTGCTTAATAGAAATATTAAGAAGTTCGAGGCTAATCTCCTTAATTTATTAAGGAGTGTATATCAAGAGAACTGCATGAGTGGTAGGTACGTATGTGAACGATAACCTCTAAAACGACTGAGTCAGCTTTTTAGGTTCATATATTTAGAAAAATTTTTACTTTTTCATTTACTTATAGTATATAAAAGTAGTATATCTATATAGGTAAATGGAGGTGAAATCGCATGGAAAAAAGCATATAGTTTAGATTTTTATCCAACTAAAAACTCAAATAACTAATATTAAATTGTACTTTTTTGTTGTAGTAAGATATGTCTATAATCATTTTTAGAGTTTAAAACAAGAGCTATATAACAGAGAAAAATCTATGTCATATAATCAGTGTAGCAAATACTACAGTTTTAAAAACAAGAGAAAAGAATGGTTAAAAGATGTGATAAATTTTCTTTACAAAAATTCTTTAAAAGATTTAGATAAAAGCCTATAAGAACTTCTTTTAGTGAGAAGTGCTATCCAAAGTTTAAATCTAGAAAGATAATAGAAAATCATAGAACCAATTATACAAATAATAATATAGGAGTTTTTAGATAAATGGATAAAAGTACCTAAAGTTAGGAAAACTAAAAATAAGAGATAAAATGAAACCACAAGGAAGAATAATAGTGCAACAATAACACAAGCACCTAGTGGAAAATATTATATATCTCTGTGTTGTATAGATGTAGAAGTAGAAAAATTAGAAAGTACAGATAAGAAAATGTTGGAATAGATTTAGGGTATAAAAGAACTTTTGCGATTACCAGTGATGAAATCTCAATAGAAAATCCAAAATATTTACAAAAATCTTTGAATAAACTGAAGCTGATATTACAAAGAAAACTATCACGAAAAATCAAAGGGTAGTTCAAAATGGAATAAAGCTAGAATAAAAAGTAGCAAGATTATTTGAAAAATATCAAATCAAAGAAAGATTTTTGCAAAAAGATTATCAACAATGCTAATAAAAGAATATGATATTATTTGTATGGAAGATTTACAAGTAAAAATATGGTAAAAATCATCAAAGATTAGCAGAAAATATTGTAGATGTATCGTGAGTGAATTTTAATAGAATACTAGTTATAAAAGCAAAATGGTATGGAAGAACAATGGTAAGAGTAGATAAATTTTTGCAAGTAGTCAAATATGTAATTGTTGTGGATATAGAAATGAAGAAGTAAAAGATTTAAGTATGAGAGAATGGACTTGTCCAGTATGTGAGTGTACATGTATAGATACTCAAATGCAGCTACATATTAAAAGAGGACTAAGATATTGGTATAAGTGCTTAAATATATAATATATGAAACCGCAGAGACTATGGGGATAGCTTGATAAATTTCGAGTTTGGCTAACAGAAGCAACTACTACCCAAGAACCCTGCGACTCTAGCACTCGTGAGGTGTCAGTCGTGGAGGTTCAGAAGACAATAGTCAATTTTTAATGCAGGAGTTTTTGATTAAAACATGGGAAAAAAGGCTATCCACTCTATGATACTGGCTACTCTATGGATATTTTTAAAAATAATCTTAAATATTTTCTACTAGATTTGCAAATCCTATAACTTTAAAAAGAGAGATATGATAGACTATCAACTTAAAGAAAAAGGTATAAGTCCAGATGAAATTAAATATATTATTGTTTCTCATCTACATCCTGACCATATTGAGGCTTAAAATTTTTCCGAATTCTTACCTAATCTTAACCAAAACTTGTTATAATGATTTTAAGTTAAAAAGGATAGTCTGTTAATTTTTGATGAATTGTTCATGAAGACTTTGAAAAAGACTGATAATCATAGATGACTATAAAGAAAATACTCAATTTCTTATAGAAATAGTTGTGACTTTATTTTCTGGATTCATCTATGTTTCTTGTGGAGGTAAAGTGGGACATACTAAGGGGCAAGCTTGTTTTATTTCTACCCTAGATAGATCTATTTTCTTTGCTGCTGATGTATGTTGGGGAACAGATTTTTACCTCTTACAGATGAAATAGCTTCCTAGAAAAATTCAAAATAACTTTGAAGAATATAAAAAAGGTACTAAACTATTGAAAAATTAATAGAAGATAAAAATTTCAGTCATCGTCAGTCATGACCAAAAGAAAAATAATAGATAGCTGAGTAATTGCATAAATGAGTTACGAATGTAGATTTTTGAGATAAAAATCAAATAGAATGAGCCGAGCAAATTCAGGAGTGTCGAGCAACGAGTGGTTTCCTGATTGCAGCGAATTCTTGATTCTTTTATCGTTAAGAAATCTACTCAGTAACGAATTATTTTTCAATACAGAGAGAGATAGAATGAATAAAATTTTGAAAATTATATCTACTTTTTTAGTAAGTTAGATATTTTCTAAGTGGACTTCAAGAGATAAACTTTTAAAATATCAAGATGAACAAGTTGAAAAACATTTTAAATTTTTAAAAGAAAATTCACCATATTTTAAAAACTCATCAAATACAGATGACTTCACTATGAACAAAGCATTTATGATGGAAAAACTGATGAACTTAACACCTTTTGAGGTGTAAAAAGATGAAGCTATGGAAATTGCTTTTAAACAGTGAAAAAACTAGAAATTTCAGTCAAAAATATAAAAATATTTCAGTGAGGTTTTATCATCAGGTACATCTGGTCATAGAGGAATGTTTATAACAACTCTCGAAGAACAAGGTACATGGGCAGGAACAATTCTTGCTAAGATGCTACCTAAAAATGATATCTTCGGACATAAGATAGCATTTTTCCTAAAAGCAGATAATGATCTATATAAAAGCTATAAATTCATTTTTAATAAGTTTGAAGTATTTCGATACTTTTAAAGATATAGATGAGCATGTTGAAAGATTAAATAAATATCTTCCAACTATGATAGTTGCACCTCCTTCATTACTTTTTAGTTCTTGCTAAAAATTGAAGAGGAAAATTAAAAGTTTCTCCAAAGAAAAGACTTATCTCAGTTGCAGAGATTTTGGAGAAAGCTGATGAAGAAATATATTAAAAACAATTTAATTTAAAAATAATACATCAAATTTATCAAGCTACTGAAGGTTTTTAGCTTGTACTTGTGAATATGGACATCTACATCTCAATGAAGATTTAATAAAATTTGAAAAAGCAGTATATAGATGAAAAGAGATTTTATCCAATAATTACCGATTTTTAGAAGAACTAGTCAACCTTTTTGTAAAATATTATCTAAATGATATCTTAGTTGAAAATACTGAGCCTTGTCAATGTGGTTCAGTTTCTACAGAGAATAGAAAAGATAGAAGGACGTTCAGACGATATTTCAAATTTCACTAATAAGTTTGGAAAAGAAATTGTGGTCTTTCCTGATTTTATTAGAAGAACTATACTTTTGTTGAAAATATAAGAGAATATCAAGTTTTTCAAATCAATGATAAATTATTAGAAGTCGCTATTTTTAAAATATTAGTGATGAACAAAGAATTAGTAAAAATGAATTTAATAAGTTATTTACTTCATTAAATATTGAAAATATAGAAATAAAAATTATCAAATTATGAGATAGATAAAACTAAAAACTAAAAAGAATAGTTAGGAAGGTAGAAAAATGAGAAGAATAAAATTTAAAGGATATGGAGTAGTATTACCTATACAGTTGGTTTTTAAAAATCATATTCCGTTACAGAATAAGTGAAGGAGAAACTCAACTTCAGCTTGCTGTTGCTGCCTGTGAAAAAGCTTTAAAGAATTCTAATATTTCTATAAATGATATTGATTGTATAGTTTCAGCTTCTGCTGTTGGTGTACAACCTATACCTTGTATGGCAGCCTTAATTCATGAAAAATAGCGAAAGGAACTTCTATTCCTGCACTCGATATAAATCACTATACACAAGTTTTCATTACAGCTTTAGATACTATGTCTTATCTTTTTAGAAGCAGGAAGATATAAAAGAGTATAATTGTTTCTTGTGACGTAGCTTCATCAGCATTAAATCCTAATCAAAAAGAAAGTTTCCAACTTTTCAGTGATGGAGCAGTAGCCTTTGTTGTGGAAAAAACTGATGAAGAAGTAGGAATCATAGACTCTACACTAAAAACTTGGTCTGAAGGAGCACATTCAACTGAAATTCGTGGAGGTTTAAGTAATTTTCCACCCTAAATATTATTCTGAAAATACAAAAGAAGAATATATGTTTGATATGTCTGGAAAGAGTATTCTAGCTCTTTGTATCAAAGAAAATACCCTAAAATGTTTTAAAGAATAGAAAACAACAAGATGAAAGTATCTGATATCGACATGGTAGTTCCTCATCAAGCCAGTGTTGCTATGCCAATAGTTATGCAAAAATTAGAGTGGCTAAAGGTAAATTTATAGATGAGAGTTAAAGAATTTGGTAATATGGTTTCTGCCTCTGTCCCTATGACTCTAGCACATGGATTAGAACAGCAAAAATTAAAAATGGTGATATAATGTACTACAGGTACTGCTGCTGGACTTACTACAAATATGATGTTAATAAAAATCTACATACAAAGGAGATTTAATAATGTTAAGAGAGACGGGAGAAAAATTTAACGAAGAAAGAAAAAATTAAGATTACTAAGGATGTAAATATCTATGCTGAAGGTTCTGTTCTGATAAGTAGAGAATACTAAAGTTATCTGTACTGCTCTGTAAGTGAAAAAGTTCCTCCATTTTTAAGAGGAACAGGAAAAGGTTGAGTTACTGCTGAATACTCTATAGTTTTACGAGGCTACAAATGAAAGAAATCAAGAGAGCTAGTAAAGGAAAATTAACAGGTAGAACTGTTGAAAATCCAAAGACTTATTGGTGAGCTTTAAAGATCTGCAATAGATTTAGAAAAATTAGGTGAAAGACTTATAACTATCGACTGTGATGTTATTCAAGCTGATGGTGGAACAGAACTACTTCAATAACAGGTGGTTATAGTTTGCTCTTGCTCTTACTATAAGAGTATTAAAGGATAGAAATCTTAGAAGAAAATCCTTTAATAGCTGATGTTGCTGCTATAAGTGTGAAAAATAGATTCTGATTGATTAAAATAACAATGGTCACTTGCTTGTGACTCCAGCACTCGTCGAGATGTGTCAGTCATGGTGACAGACCGTTAAGTATGAGTCAGCATATATAGAAATACATGTGTGAGGTGAGCACTAGCTCTCCAATACTACTCGAATTGCTGGAAACCCCTAAAGCTGAGTACTACTTTCACAACATAGTACCTAAAGTAATGTATGGTACTGTAAGTATGACAGTGAGCGAAAAGAAAACTAGATACGCTAGATGGCGCCAGGTTCAAATCCTGAGTGTGAGCAATCGATCAAAAGATTTGGGAAGAGCCGTATGGGCGTCAGCAGCCAGACCGAAAGGTGAGGTTCAACGACTATTCCTCCTGAGGAAGTACACCAAACAGCTGCAGTAGAGTGGGTGGGCCAAACAGATGAGAGCTGTGGGATGAGATACTGGTCTGTGTAATAAAGTATTAAGAAGTTCATGAGAGCACTGCCGTAAGTGGTAGCGTGCTTGCGAACGGCAACCCTCTACAAGCGACTTCTGAGTCCAGTTTTAGGTTCATATGTTGAAAAATTTCTGCTTTTCATTTATATAGTATAAAAGTAGTACATACCGCCATATATGGGTAAATGGAGGTGAAATCACGTAGACAAAAGCATATAAGTTTAGATTTTATCCAACTTCAAAACTCAAATAACAATATTAAAGGTGTACTTTTGGTTTGGTGTGAATGTGTCTATAATCTGTCATTTTAGGTTTAAAACAGAACGCTATACTATAACAAAGAGATCACATAGTCACATAATCAATGCCTGTAAAGCACTGACAGTTTAAACACAGAGAGAATGGTTAAAAGATGTGAGATAAATTTTCTTTACAAAATTCTTTGAAAAGATTTAGATCGAGCCTATAAAAGAAACTAGTGGAAGTAGCTATCAAAGGATTTTAAATCTAAGAGAAGATAATAGAAAATCCATACAGAACTAGTATACAAATAATAATATAGGGTTTTGCAAATAAATGGATCAGTACCTAAGATTAAGAAGACTATGAGATAAAATAAAACCACAAGGAAGAATAATAAATGCAACAATAACTTGAGTACCTGGTGGAAAATATTATGTCTCTTATGTTGTACTGATGTAGAAGCAGAGAAAGTTAGAAAGTACAAAATAAGAATGTTTGGAATAGATTTGGGTATAAAGTTACTTTGCTGCGATTACCGGTGATGAGATCTCAGCCATCAAAATCCAATGTTTACAAAAATCTTTAGATAAACTGGTAATATTACAAAGAGACACTCATCACGAAAACCGAGGTAGCTCAAATGGAGATAAAAGCTGGAGATAAAAGTGGCAGATGTTGACATCATCGATCAAAGAAGATTTTTGCAAAAGGTATCAACAAGTTAATAAGAAAATATGATGTGCTCCTCTGTTGAAGACTGCAAATAATGAGTAAAATCATAAAGTGTAGCAAATATTTGTGGATGTATCATGGAGTGAATTTAATAGAATACTACTACCAGTTATAAGCGAAATGGTATGAAAGACTTCAATAGTAAGAGAGTAGATAAATTTTTGCAAGTAGCCAAATATGGTGATTGTGGATACGGATATAGAAATGAAAGTAAAGATTTAGTGTGAAGAATGGACTTGTCAGCTGTGGAGCTATTACCTGATAGAGATATACATGCAGCCAAAACATATTAAAGAAGGACCCAGAGATGTGTGAGCATAGGGTGCTTAAATATAAATATATGAGACCGTGGAGACTATAGGATAAGCTTGAGTAAATTTGGTTAGCTAACAGAAGCAACTATTACCCAGAACCCTGCGACTTCGGTCGTGGGAGGTTCAGGGTGAGCACTTCGATATTCAGAAGATTCTGCTGCTGAAGTGGATATGAATGTCATTATGAATAAAAAGTGAGTTCATTGAAGTTCAAAGGGAACAGGTGAAGAAGAAAGTACATTTACAAGAAACTGAGATTAAATGGTCTTTTAGACTTAGCTGAGAGCTTCTATAAAAAGAATTATAAACTTACAAGATAAGGTTGATGATCAAGAAAAATTTAAAAATATTTTTAGCAACTGGAAACAAACATAAAATAGAAGAAATATCTGATATTTTTCAGATATAGAAAATGTTGAAATTCTTTTTCAATAAAAAGATGGTGTAGAAATTCCTGAAGTTATTGAAGATGGAACAACTTTTTGAAGAAAATTCAAAAGAGCAGTAGAGATTGCAAAATTCTTGAATATGATTACTATTGCTGATGATTCTGGTCTTTGTGTTGATGCACTTAATGGTGAACCTGGAGTATATTCCGCTAGATATAGTGGAACAGGTGATGATTTAAAAATAATGAAAACTTATTGAAAACCTAAAAGGTGTAGAAAATGAAAAGCTAAATTTGTCTCTGTATAACTTTAGCAAAACCTAATGGAGAAACTTTCTCTTTTGAAGGAGAAAGTAGTATGGAAATAGTTGATAATCCTAGAGGAAATACTGGTTTTGGTTATGATCCCTCATTTCTATGTAGAAGAAGTATCAAAAAGACTTTAGCACAATTACCTGAACTTAGTAAAATTAGCCATAGAGCTAAAAAGCATTAGAAAAATTAAAGAAAGACTTAAAAATATTCTTTATAAAGTAGGGACTTTCAGAATATTATTATCTTGTATATATTTTGATTAAAATAATTGACTTATGGATATATTTATTATAAAATAAGTAGAAGAATAATTTGTTTGGGGGTACTACTATGAAAAATTTTTACTTGCTTCAATGTTATTAGGTGCTGTTTCAGCTGTTGCTGCAAACTAAATCTGTCCAAAAGCTCAATATCCAGATGGAACTTATAGAGGTTTATATTTCTGGTCCAAGAAACTCAAGTTGAAGTTCAATTTGACTTTAAAAATGATGCGATTACTAGATGCAAAATATAGAACTTTTATTCTATAAAGGACATGACTGGTTAAAAGAAGATGAATATGTTGCTAAAAATGATGGATATATGAAACTTCTTGAAAAGAATTACTAATAATACAAGATGTTATGCCAACTATGTATAACTCTGAAGAAATATGAAAAAGGTAGAGCAACTGTACAGAGAAATGAAAGTTGAGATCAGCTCTACAATGCAGGTTTCATGAGGACCATTTCAAATTACCTAGAAGCTAAATAGTCTTAATAACTAATGAGTTTTCAATAAAAATCCCTTTTGTACATAGGAGGATTTTTATTTTACTCATTGTAAAGAATATGTTATAATAAATTAGATATAGATTAAGGAATTATTTTTCTTATTATAGTTTACAAATCAATATTCTAATTTATAATATTAAATTTGGATGGAGACAAGAATGACTAAGATAGTTATAGGTGTTATTGGTTCAGACTTGTCATGATGAGGAAATAAAATAATTCATAATAAATTAGAAGATAAATGGCTGATGTAGCAGTAAATATTGGTGCTTATCTCAAAGTAGACTTTTATCAAATGCTGCTCTTGAAACAAATCTAGATGCAATAATCGTTTCTTCAATCTATGGCTGATGAGAATTAGATTGTCAAGTATAAAGAGAAAATGTGATGAATATGGATTTGAAAAATATACTTCTATATATGTTGGTGAAATATAGCGTTCAAGTAATGAAGATTGGAAAAACTGAGATTTAAAGAAATAGGCTTTTGATAGAATATATAAACCAAGGGAACTCCAATAGAGAAAACATAGTGATCTCAAAAAGATTTCAAACTATAAAATTTCTGAGATACTTGCCAGCTTATATAATGTTTTTCTGGAGCTCCTCAAAACTCCTCAACGTTTTAGGAATCACAGCAATCTTTGGTTTCAGGCTTTTAGTTTTATACATAATATAGAGAAGGTGTGAAAAATGAGTACTCGATATTTATCTCAGCAATAGAATTTTGGTAGTACATACACAAAAATTAACTGCAATAGATTTAGATACAAGGAGAAAGTATCTCCAAGTCAAGAGCAGCAACAACTGTTAAAAACTAGATGTTTTGATTTGGTTTTAATGATAGCATTTGAAGAATTAAAAAGAGACTTTAGATAAATAAAATTGAAAGACTATGAAATAGTAAAAAGGTAGCTTGTTCCTCATGCAGCAGGATGGTTTAAAGATGTATAGCTATGGTTTTTAGTTCCTGAACTAACAACAGAAGCAGCTAAAAAGCTGCTTTAAGCTCAGGTGCAAGAGTTATGAAACTTATGCTTTTAGACTAACTCATAAAGATATGGAAGAAATTTCTAAATCTCCTGACTGATATGTCTACTTTTAACAAGGTGGAACTAATGGTGGAAATAGAATATCTTTAGAATAATGCTAGAACTTTAGCTGAAAATAATATAGAAAACCTATGTATAGTTGCAGGTAATGAAGAGATCTAGAAAGCAAAATGTCTAAAATTTTTAAAGACATCATAATATTGAATATCTATAGCAGTGAGAATGTTATGCCTGTTTGTAAATAAAAATCAAATGTGCTTCCTGTCAAAAAGTTATAAGGGAAGTTTTTATGAACAATATAATAAAGCTAAGGGTATGGAAAGTGTCACAAAAATTGTTGGAGATATAATAATGTAACTCATACAGCTGTTATGATGGCTGCTGAAGTTTTTCAAAAGATGATGATGACACCATTGTTATTGATATAGGTGAGCTACAACGATGTACACTCCATTGGACAGGTCTACAAAAAGACTAATGATATTCAATTAAAAGGTATGGAAGAGCCTTATTCAGAAAAGAACTGTTGAAGGTGATTTAGGAATGAGATATTCAGCTCTTAGCTCTTCTGTGAAGCAGCTAGTTTGAATAAAGAGTTAGAGAGTATCTGAGGAGTAAGGATTCTAAAATAAATATAAGAGATTTTAGAATTTAGAACATGAAAATCCTGATTTGTAGCATGAAACTAGAAGATGACATAGATTTCGAGTGAAATGATGGCTATGCTGTACTGAAATTGCTATAGATGGACATGTTGGTACTAGAATCTATCACCTATGGGGAACTCTATTTTGTTCAGTGGAAAGATTTAACTGATGTAAAATATGTAATTGGAACTGGTGGAATAATCAATATATGAGAGATCTAAAAATATTAGACTTATGCTTATGGTAATGAAGATAATCCTTCGTTTAAAACCTAAATATCCAAAATTTTTAGTGGATAAAACTTATATTATGTACTGCTATGGGCTTACTGTGCTAATGACTATCCAGATATACTCAGAATAATGAAAAAGTATCTTTAGTAGAGATATGATTGGAGAATTTAAATGTCTAGTAACATTTAAAAATAGATATAAAAGATTTTTCTCAGAAATGAGGAAAAATTTTAGAAAACTATAAAAAGCTTAGATGAGCTTTTGATTTAGATATACAGCTATTAGATTTCATAAATCATTGCCAGATCATAAAATTTTCAAAAGATGCTAGAAAAATCTATACAAGAACTAATGAGATTACAACTGAAGCATATAATAAAGAAACTCTATTAGAAGATTTTAATAAAAATTTAAAATACTTTCTCACAGAGTTGGTACAGGCTGATTTTCTTTCAGTTATAATAGATTCTCATACTAGAGAAAATCATTGTGATAATGCTAAAGCAATATTAGATGACTCCATAAAATCTAATAAATCATTTGAATGGTTTTCCTTTAATAACTATGGATACAAGTGGCTAGAAAAATTATAAATGATGTGGAAGTTCCATTACAGATAAAAGCAGTTCACTGATGCAAGATTATAGCTGATTCTCTTTTATTAAGTGGTTTTTCGAGCTTTTGATGGTGGCGGAATTAGTCATAATATACCTTTGACAAATCTGTGCTATTCACAAAAGATAGTTTAGAAAATTGGAAATATGTTGATAGACTTGTTGGACTTTATGAAGAAAATGGGATAAAGAAATAAATAGAAATTTTTCTCCACTTACTAGCTCACACTTGTTCACCTGCAATTTCTAATTCTATTACAGATTTTAGAAAGTCTACTTGCTGTTGAACAAGGGCGTAAAAATATAAGTATGATTAGCTCAATATGGTAATATAACTCAAGATATAGCTAGTTTATTGGCTCTTCAAAGAGCAATTCAATTCTATTTAGATACGTTTTCTTTTTCAAGGACATTCATATTTCAACTGTCTTTAATCAGTGGATAGGAGGCTTCCAGAGGAGAATTAAAAGCCTGTTCTTTAATCTCTTATTCTGCTACCTGTCTTTGCTATTTTATCTAATCAGAATCTGTTAAAATATAGATGAGTATACTAAAATTCATTAGGAAATACATGATTAATTCATAGTTTTAACTAAAGACTATTTTTAGATATTGCAAATAACTAAAATATGTAATAACTATGAGGAAAGTAATTTTGAGAAAGAACAGATAGAAACAGCTCAAACAATAGAAAAGTTTTTTCTATATGTGATGGAGATTTAAGAAGAAACAATTACAGCTTTGAAGATGGAATAATTGATATTCCTTTTGCTCCTTCAAAATATAATTTAGGAAAAATGATGCCAGCAAGGAGATAAAGAGAACGATAAGATATTTGAATATGGAAATCTCCCTTTTGAAGATATCAGAGAATTTCATCATAATAAGAAAAATTGAGAAGAAACTATAAACGAAAATGAAATAGATTTTCAAATGACTATAGATGATGTGCTATGAGCCAAAGGTAAATTAATTAATAAAAGTCGTCAATAAATTTACATCACGACTTTTATTTCTAATTATCAATTTTACCTAACTGAAAACTAGAACTCTCCTTTCCAGCCCAAGCAGTTGGTTTGCCATCTCAATTTTTGTAGCATTAGATTCTGTTTCTAGCCCAGTTTCTATATTCACTCAGCTCCTACACATAATTTTACGAAAATCTGTTTAGCTACATAGTTTGGTGAGCATTGTAACATGTATAATGGTAACTTCTCTTATCTGTATATTTGCCCGATTTTGTTCCTCCTGGTAGACACAACTTTATCTCCATTTGAAAAAGCTTTGTATGACGGAATTCATAACTGTCATATCCACTATAGAATAAGAAATCTAATTCTAAGTTACCTTTTTATATAAGAACTGTTTTTGGTTTAAAATATAATTCCACATAGCACAAATTGTCCTTTTTGGTTTCTCCATCGTTTCTCTAAATGATTTTCTATGTCTATCGTATCCTGAATATAGGTTTAAATCAGCACTGAATCTAAAGGTAATTTTATAAGATGATTCAAAAGTCTAAGTATATCATTAGCAGTTCCTGCACTAAATGATTGTCCTTCTACTCCGCTATGTATGTCTATACCATCTATGAGCATATCCTGGTCTTAATCAAAAGTTTCTACTTTAAAGTATTCATTTTGATGGAAAGCAATCTGCACAAAATCAAAAGAATACTGACGCTTTTACTTATTTTAATCCTTCATCACCTTTAGTTTGGTTATATTCTAATCTTGATATTGCAGTAACTTTTAGAATCACCAAGTCAAAGATTATAGTGATGTCTAATTCTTAGTTATCCTGCTGATTCAGCTCTTTTACTTTCAGTATCTAAAAAGCATTATAAGTTCTTGATCTTATATTTAAATGTCTGTGAGTTTATATTTTACAGTGGTTTGTAATCTTCAAATTTGATCTTCCTCTAGCCCAATCTCCATCGGTATCTTCACCAGGATTTTTATTTTCAGTTTCTCCATACCAAGTATCTTAAATCAACTGATCCATTTTGGTCTCCAAGCTGGTTTTAACTTCTCTATCTTTATAAACATAACTGGTTTTCAACATATTCAATTACTTTTTCCAGGTTCTGGGTAGGTGCTGGCACGCTTCCTTTGCTGATGCCTAGAACTAACCACTGTAGTCCTAATAATAATGCTAATCTTTTCATAATAGGTCCCCCTTAAATTTATTTATATATAATTTTTATTTGTTTCTTTATTTAAATTGTCTATTATAACATATCATTTTAATTACAAGTGCTTTTTATTCTTACTGTACTATTTTAAAACTTTTTATCGTATTTTAAACATATTAGTTTAGCTAAAAAGGTTATTTTTAAAAATTTGTTATTCAAATAAAGGCTGTTACGATAGCCCCTTCTCAATATTATTTATTTTATTTTAATTCATCCAGAAATTATGAGAGTCACTGCTTCTGTTGTTATGTCTTATATCTTCTGAAAGAATAAAGGTTATTTCTTTTAGAACTAATCCTCTGTGACTTAAAAACAGCTTTTTCTGATTATTAAATTTCAACTCAACCGCTGTTAGAGGTGTTTACATTCTTTTAATATTTTATTCCACCATTAGATGTATGTTCCATTGCAACTATAACGTGTTTAGCTCCAACAACTAAATCCATAGCTCCACCCATTCCAGGAACTTTCTTTCAGGGATCATCAGTTAACGATTTCCTTTTTCTGATCAACTTCTAAAGCTCCTAGATACAGTTGCGTCAACGTGTCCACCTCTGATTATTCAAAAGAATAAGCTGAATCAAAGAACATAGCTCCTTTAGCAGCAGTTATATGATCCTCCTCCTGCATTTACTAAATAAGGATCTTCTTTTTCCCTTTTTCTGTGTGCAGGTCCTACACCTATACAACCATTTTCACTTTGAAAGATAACATCCATATCTCCAACATGAGTTAGCGCACTAATGTGGGAAGACCTATTCCCAAATTTAACATATCCATCATGAAATTCTTGAGCAACTCTTTTTGCTATAGCTTCTCTTACTAAATTTTTATCCATTTCCATATTTATTCACACCTCCATTGTTGCTTTTCAACTATGTAGTCTACGAATATTTTTGATATATCTAAATGTTCAGGACTTAATGAACCAGCTGGCACAATTTCTAAAAGCTTCAACTATAACAACATCATGCAGCTGTTGCCATCAATGGGTTAAAGTTCTTTTGTGGTTTTTCACAGATAACATTCACTTGTTCATCAACTTTTTGAGACAAATAATACTGCTACATCAGCTTTTATAGGTTTTTCTAATAAATAGTCTTTTCCATCAACATTAATAATCGATTTTCCTTCTTGAACTACAGTTCCAAGACCTGTTGGAGTTAATACTCCTCTAATCCATAACCTGCTGCTCTAACTCTTTCTGCTAGAGTTCCTTGTGGAACTAATTCAACTTCCATTGTTCCATCATGCATTTTACCAGTTTCTGGGTTTGTTCCTATGACTTGCTATTACTTTTTGCTGATTTATTAACTGCTAGATCTTCCAACTCCTATCTATCAACAAATCCTGTATCATTTGCAAACTATTGTTAAATCTTTTACACCTTTTTCTATAAGAGCTGTATATTTTCTGCAGTCCTAGCTAAAAATCCTCAAAATGAACAGTCATTCCATCTTTAATGTGAGATATTGCTTCTTCCATTGAAACTATCTCATACTCCTCCTTAATCTTAAATATTTAATTCTAAAATTACTTATAGCTATTATTAATATTCTAAACCTTATGTAAGTCTTATTTTGTAATTAGAATAATAAGAAACACTGACAAATAAATAGACCTGAAAACTATTGTTTACTATCAAGCATAACCCATTATATCTTTTAGCTCAAGACCTGCTAATTCCTAATGCTGGTAAAGCCCAGAATAGTTGTATCATATTTGGTCAAGCATCTCCCCAAGCTATAGCCATAGCTGATTTTGCAGCAGATACTCCCTATTGCTTGTCCTGCAGGCATTACTATTGGAGCTTGAACTGCCCATTGTCCTCCACCTGATGGTGCAAAGAAAGTTTACTAATCCAGCACTGATAAATGAGAATCACTAGAGATGTTTTTCTGTTGATATATTACACAAGAAATTAGAACATAAGTTTTGCAAGAGACATTCCATCTGCATCTGCTCCTACCATTATTCCCATAATTCCTGCATAGAATGGAGTGTAACAATATTCCCCTGCACCTTTTATTGCTTCTGCTAGTGCATTTAAGTATCTTCTTGGAGTTCCATGTAATAAAATTCTAAGAATAAAAATATAAAGTTTACTAGGTTGAATTTAATGCAAAACCTTTTTAGTATATAAATGATTGCCCTATAATAAATCCCATAATTGAGTAAAATAGAAAACTACTCTACTATTTTCTATTCTTTCAGCTGGAGTCATTTAGAATTTGTCTAAAACTTCTTTCCTAGTTTCCGCTAATAATTCTTGATTAACTTCAACAACTTCATCTTTACTTGAAACATAGCAACATTTAATAAAGGCACTATTATTAATAAACCAACAACTATGAATATATTCATTGGTGAAAACATTGTTTGACTTGTTGGAATAGTTGCTGTAACAGCTCCTGCTGTTTGTTGAGGCTAAACTTTCTGGTTCCACTTGCAAGTTGTGATGGAATAGAACCTGATAAACCTCCATGCCATACTAAGAGATCCAGTATATGCTGAAGCTATAAAAGTCTGTAATCCACACCTTCTGCAATTTCTTTTGCAAATAAAGCCCCTATAACTGAACCAAATCCCCAGTTTAGAAACACAGGCTATACCTGATACCAATGATATGATAAGTATTGCTTGTTTTGGACCTTTTTATTCATAGCAAATGTTTCTACATCTTTTTAAATAATCTTGAACTTGCTAGAGCATGTCCTGTTACTAGAACTAATGCCATTTTGCATTGAAAATGCTAGTAGAGACCAATCCATCTACCAGTATCCAATTACCCCAAAGAAAAAGAAGCTTTGGTGGTAATGCTCCTCAAAACTAAAAATATTAATAATGCACAGAATATAAATGGATCTGGCAACCATCTTTCCCATAACGTACACACATTGAAGTGAATCTTTTAAAGATTCCTCTTTTACGCACTACAAAATTTCCCCTTTTTATAAAAATTCGAGTTTTCAAAATTCTCTTTATACATTTTAACTTTTTATTACTTTTATGTCAACTTCATAAAGCTTACTTTTTGGTACAATATTTTTAATAAATAAAATATGTGTTTTAAAATATAACTTAATTTATTATTTAAAAAATATACAAAAACCGATGAAATAACTCACGGTTTCTCAAATATTTTTAGTTTTTAACCTTAGCCTAAACTAGATTAGAAAGTAACTTTCATACTAGCCAAGCAGTTGGTTGCCATCTCAGTCTTTTTAGCGTCAGATTCTTTAGTAACTGCCCAGTTTCTGTATTCCTCTCAACAGCATGCATGTAATTTTACAAATTCCAGTTGGTTTTGTAAGCAACGTGAAAGTTAGGTCAACATGTAAACTTGGTAATTTGCTTCTGTCTCCATCGTTATCAACGATTTTGTATTGATGCAAGTATATGGATCATATCCACCTTTCAAAAATCAAATGATGATTCTACATTGTTTGCTTTATATAATGGAGTATGTTGATAGATATAGCTTCCATTGCTCCATAGTATCCATGTTTTGTCACCATCTATTTGTTACACCATATTTTTATGGTGCCGATCATATCCATTGTAAAGCATTTAATTCAACACTGAATCCTAATGGTAAAAGTATATTCTGATTCAAAGTTTAATATAGCTTTATCAAGTTCCTTTTGCAAAAATCTTGTCCATCTTTACCACTTGAGATATCCAGCAATCATGAACATATCCAGTTCTTAAACCGAATTTTCAACTTTTGAAGAAGTTGTTTGAGTAGATGTAATCAGCAAATCAAAAGAATACTGATGCTACACGTGTTTCTTTCCAACATCTCCATTACCTTGTTTGTATTCTAATCTAGAGTTGCGTTAACAGCAAGATCCTAGGTTTCAAGTTATAGAAACATCTTAATCTTAATTGATCATTTTTCTGCATTACTCTTGTCACTTCTTAAAAGTGTGGAAGTTTCTTGTTCTGATTTCTAAACGTTTGTTTTGTAAAGTTTATTTTTAGTTTCAGTTTGTAATCTTCCAGCATTAGTTATCTGGATTTTGCCCAAACATTTTCAGCTTGAGTTTTTGTTTTCAGTTTCTACCGTGTATTGTACATCTACTCAGTCCGATTTGGATCTCCAAGCTGGGTGCCTTCTCTGTCTCTGTAAGCGATTACAGGTTTTCAACATATTCAATTACTTTTTCTGGAGCTGGAGCAGGTGCAGGCATCTTCTTTGGCTGATGCTGCCCAGTCAACTACTAATAATGAACCTAATACTAATGCTAATTTTTCATGGTTTTTCTAAATTTAAATGTATCTTTAACTCTTGTCTATAATCCCATATAGACATCTCATCAAAGTGGTATGCTACATTTTTAAATTTGTAAACTTTTTATATATAAACTCACTTTACGAGTGGTCTATATCGCTATTTAATGCTATTTATAATCTTACAGCTGGTTCTGATGGTAATTTAAATAAAAGTATAAATCTATCTAAACCAGTTAAAGTTAAAATTAGATACACTAAATACTGCTATCATACTAAAGAGTTATATTTAATAATATCTGTTGCTACGAATTCATGTAGAGGATAAACTACTGTGCTATACCCATATGGGATGCTATATAAACGTGCCGAGGATAAGTTGAGATCAAGCCACCCATCGCGTCACTGAATGTAGCATTTCTTAATCTCAATGTATACATATCTTCTTCTGAACCTTCAACGTTTTCTTCAACCATTTCTCAGATGAGTTGGTCGATAGTAACTCTTTGAGCCATTTCGATCTGCAGGGGTTACATTTCAAATACCACATAGAAGTCCATTGTAGAACATTAATTGTCTTTCGCTTCCAGAAATCTTAGATAATGTTTGAAACAGGTTCAAAGGCATTCCTACTCTTTGTGATACCACCGAAAGCAGCAACCCATCGTGTACTATAGCCAGCTACCAGCTGAAAGCAAACTCACCATCATGATATTTAGGTAATCCATAGTACTTGTGTGCATTCACTGCCATCATGCCAAATGCATAACCCAAAGGCAATCCAGCGAATAAAGCAAAGCACGTGTTTGTGTTCCCGCCGATGCTGGGGCGAAACTACTGCTAATGGAACAGCCATATGTAAAGGAACTCATTTTAACGTTCTGGTAATTTGACAGCATGCTTTCTCACTGTCAGCAAGTGCTGTCCATAGCCATCCACAGATACTAGTGATAAAGCTTCTACAGGATCTCAGCATGTGAAGGTGGTCCCATTAGTGAGCTGCTGCAACCAAACAAGATGGGTTCCTGATGGTAAAACTAATGCTGACCGCACATGGTTGTCTAATTCTTCTAATAACTTCAACTCTTTGGATGCAGAGCTTGCATGTTGCAGTATCTGCAAATAGTCTATGTTATCTCCAAAAACAAGCCCCTCCTGCCTAGCTGCAGTTGTCAACAATAAGTTTCCACGACATGGTTAGCACAAGAAGATAGAGTGCACAAGCACGAATGTTCCCCAGCTTGTTCCAGTTGCTAATGATAGTATAGACATGTTGCTAGCTCCAGCAACCTGCAACTGTCTTGTGCTGTGTTCCAACTTTACCATGCAGACACTCTAATGGAGACAGCTCCAACACACCATTGACATAAATGCTTCTGCCATCGCATAAGCTGCCATTAGGATAAACAATGCAACTTGAATTTCTTTTACATTGTCTGTGCATGATCAATAACTGTGAGAAATGAGTTAGATCATTACCAATAGCACAGAGCAAAGGAATAGTTTGCAAGTGAGGTGCCTGCAAGAGTGCATCAAACTCATCCTCATCAATTCTGCTAATACAATGCTGCACTTAGTTTTCAAAACCTTCTCTAAATTTCTTTTTGTTACAATTCCAAAAGTATTCCAAGAACAATAAAGTGCCTTTAATGAGCTTCTCCAGCTTTTCCTAATAGAAAAGCTCACTAAAACCTTGTATTCCTTTTCCATAATTTCAAAGAAAACATGTACCCAAACCCTCCATAATATAATGTTATAGTGATAGAGACATACTACTATTTTATATCTTTCCTTCCTTACCATACTAATGTGTAAAATTATGATCAGCTTTTTAGATTTTTGTTTGTGATGATGTTAAATATACCATTTTATTAAAATTTGTCTATATTACGCATATAATCTATATATATAATCAATGTCAAACTTATATAATTTGATGAGTTATGATTCATTCCTCTTTGAACCAGCTCTTTTAAAACAAATGTTGCAACATCGTCTGCATATTTTCCTGTAATTCAAAATCAGCATCATAACTAATTCTTTAGCGAGATCGTTAGTTATTCTAGCTCACTCCTGTAATGAGATTATTTTGTCTCTTAGTCCTTCAGCTTCTAATAATTCAACTTCGGTTAGTTGAGTTTCTATATGAACATCTGTTACAGTTTGACAAACAACAAGGCATCAGCTTTTAATTCGATAGCCTAATACAAATTCTTCCTTCCAGACTTGACTTTCCGGGTTGCTCCAGCTCTACACCTTTATATCTTTCAAGTCGTCAAAGGTGTCCTGCATATCCTTTCATATTCATGATAGCATCTCTTCCAACTGTAGCGACATCTGTTCCTGTACTTGCTCCTACCATCTGCAACTTCTCTTTAAAGTTTTCTTCTATATATTTTCACATTCAGACGCATCCACTTATGATGTCTAGCTTCTAATGCTACGAACTTTTATAGCTGTGTAGTCCACCATTTGTAAGAAGTTTGCTCATACACTACATAGAATAGAAATTCTTTATCTAGTGCTTCTGAAAAGCTACTGCTGGGTTAACAAATCCATTTTCTTGCAAAGTTCCAGTGCAGCTTCTACCCTCATTACAAGGAACTGGTAAAGTAAAACTCATTTGAACCTTACATCAATCGTGTATCTCCATGAGATTCTTACAGTTTTGTCAAATCTAATGTTGTATCCAATCTCTTTTTCTGTTGAATATAATCCTGAACTCATTATCTATCCCTCGCATTGAGGATGAAAAGGTTGAAAGTATGTATACTTTTCAAAAACTCCTGCAAGACCTTTTCCACCATCTGGGTCTTCTAACTCACCATCACACCCTTTTCTATTGTCTTAAAGGACCCACTGTTTCTAGTGTTTTAACAATTCAGCAGCTTCTACAGAACTTCTTGGGCTCTTAGTCATTCATTCACCTGAGTCTATATCATTTCACGTCTTTTCAAGATTGTGAAAATGTAGTTTCCGCATTTTTCTATTGATAATGCTCTGCATGACATATAAGGTGTATGAATTGCTTCTGTAAGCATTCCCTAATAAAGTGTATCTTTTTGTCTGTTGTTATAAGTAACAATGTTGTAAATGATATTGTATGTCGCTTTAATATATATTTCATCATAAGCAGGAGGCATATATTTTAAGGAGGCTTTAGGAAATTTCTCTGTCCATTTGACTTAGAATGTAGTTCTATAAGTCCATTTTTGTTCTGGTTCATTTCAAAAGCATGTCAGAGTCCCATTTGTTAGCCTTCAGGTAATCCTGCAACTAGAGCAATTGTTCAATTGTTGAAGATGAGAAATACAAACTGTAAAACTTCTTCATAAACTCAGCTGTTACAATAGTTATCTTCTCCAGTGTTTTATTATATCCAGCATAACCATTTACATAATTCTTGGGAAAATTGGTCAACCATCTTCTCTTCGGCTATATCTGAATAGTATTTCCATATAACGATGACAGCATCCATCTAGTCTTTCTAATATACTCCATTGCAGCTATTTCTGGCAATACAAAGTCCCTACAGGCAATGATTACCACTGTCTAGTATATCTACCTAATTCAACTCAACATCATCAGAGCTTTCTCATTATTCTGATTTCTTGGTGGCATTGTTCTCCAAGCCTTCTGTTGTTGCTCTGAGTTGTGATCAGTGAGGGGTGTCCGTTGTTCCTGATAGCTGCGCATACCATATCATGTCTTGCTGCTGCAACTGTGACACGCATCTTCATGGTCTTCCCTGTTTACCTTCATAAAAGTAAGGTCTTTTATCTCACCAAAGTGTTCTAAGTAGTTCTCTTGCTTGTCCCTCTTCAGCTTTATTCTATCGCTGTTGCGCAGTTATATCTTTTAGCTAATTTACGCTCAAAATCATCATGCATTTTGCAATATCTAATTCTTTTACGCACCACTGTTTCTTGAGGTTGAAACTTGGTTTATCATTGCTTCTACAATATATTTTGCAGCTTTAAATTCACTCTTCCATTATCTTTTATAGTCTACAACCTTCCATTTGATGACCAGACTCAAATTCATCAACACCTAACAATCTACAAATTGTTCAACTCAGCATAACTGTACTACAGGCATCTATAGCTTTGTGCATCAGCTGCTATATTTTCTTTTACTGGGTCACGACTTCTTTAACAAGCCCCAATCCAGATCCAATTTCCCATTTATTCCTCCATTTCATATTCTTTTATATCGTTTCAAATTTCATCATCTAAGCCCTGTAGCTTTTGCCATATTCAAGCATCTTTTAACTTCTGTGTCGTCTTTCTCTAAGTAAAATCCATGTGCTCTTGAATGGTTTCAAAAATTGTGCTATAATTTAGTTTGTTCTCAAAATCTAATTCTTTAAACCCTACAACGATAGTGTTTCATATTATTTCAGCGAAATCAAAATTGTGGTGTATTGATATATGATTTATCATTTGAATACTACTTCAACTTTTTTGACTTTGCCCTCTTTGATTTGTTCTCTTGCGAACTCATCAACTATAAGTCTCCTTTGTTTTATAATTTATTTCTTTTAATTTGTCTATATCCAAATGTACTAGCGCTTTTGGTATCTTATATCAGACAAAAGAAATTAAAAGTATGCCATATTTAACCAAATACGAAAGCCCATTGGAAAATGTGTTTGCTTCTGTGTCTTCGAAACTACCTTTTCCTCCATATTAGCTCCTGTTATCCTTGGTGGTTCTACATTGGTTGCTACTGACAGTCATATTATTTTATTTCCTTCTAATAACTCTTGCTTCTAAATTCTGCTTATCTTCTAAAATTATTTCTTCTTTTAGTCACTACAGATGTACAACTTCCTTAATTTGCTTGCTATTATAAAATGAAATTTGATATTTTCCAGCATTAGTCAGAAAATCTGCTGAATTTTGTACAGATTAATTCTTTGATCTTAAGTCTTTTTCTTCGTAACTATGCTAGATAATCTTTCTCGTCACTTTGTCTTTTACTATTTCATAATCTGTTTCATTAGACAGTCTGTATTTCAACTTCTTTTTCTGTCTGCATTATTATTTTAAAGTCCCAGGGCCAGCTATGACATAAAAACAGCTGTTTTCTCATCATTGGGATCTAATATTTTAAATAGCTCGTCATATCTTTGGTACAAAATTAGAAAGACTTCTTTGTTCTTTAACAAATAAAATTCAAAATCGACCATAGCCATAAGTTGGTATAATCTCAAAATATATCTACTGTGTCTAAGGTATTCCTGCATCTGCATTCTCTTGAACTTTTTAATGTCTTCTGATATGCAAAACTATTTCTATTTCATTTCTTCTTTTTATTTTCAGAAGTGAAATCATAAATCTTTTGCATTCTTTCAATTCTTCTTCTATTTTCTTCTTCACCTACTAAAAATTTTCTAAATTATTCAATTTATTTTTTACCATAGCTTTGAAAAACATGTCAACTCACTAATAAATCTTTAAAATTTAATCTATTTAACTATTCTCATCATCTAATTTCATATCAATCAATCTCCTAGAACATATTAATCACTGGTACAGAAACTTCATTTGTAGTCTACTTTTAAATTCTTCTTTGTAAAATCAACATGGTGAGTGTAGTTACAAAATCTGTTTATTTTATTTAAGACTTGGGCTCCATACCATAACAGCTTTATCAATGAACTTCATAAAACTTTGTTCCATCTTCAGCAAGAAAGTTATTTTCTCATAACTTCCTCTATTGTTTATAAATGGCTTCTATTGTCTTGGGGTTATTATCCTCTTATATACAGTATAAATCTTTCAAATAATCCTTCAAGATATTTGATAAATCTATTGATTCAACCTTCTAATTACTGCTCTCCATTTTTATAAAATAGAACAGCTTTCATTTCGCTTTTCTACTTTTCACTTCTCTTTTCTGCTTCATAATTTTAAAAAACCAACAGTTTCTTTGTTTCTTCAGCCACTTTTGTATCAAGATATGCTGCTCCAGTTGATAAAATTGTTGCCTCATCACATCCGCCTTATCAATGTCTTTCTTCTAAAAACTCAATCACAGTAGAAATTTCACTGCAAACTTCTCCATAGTTCCTTCTAATTTCACTTGTTTATTATAGGGTCCTGCTATGTCCAACATAGCCATCTGATAAGGCTCTAACTTATAACTATCTCCCCATGGGTGGTGAAATCCCAGTTACATAAAGGATTTCTTTGTGTCTAACACATTTGCTATGATTCCTTCCTGTTGCAACCATGCTGCCTCTTCCTTTATATATTCTGGGTTTGTCAGTATTAGTTAACATCCTTATTCACCATCTCCCCTATGAAGTTAAGCCTAATTTTTATTTGTTAATGTGGCCTATAATTTGTTAAAGTGTAGTTTCCCCATTCTTCACCTATTATAGGCTACTTTTGTACTTTCTATAAACATGTGTCTAACATTTCTTATTTTTTCCTTCGGCTTCTCTCTTTCTGTGCTGTGTCTTGCTAGTGACGAGTTCTAAAACGTTTGTCCTTCATCATATATATACTGATTTCCTTTTTCAATTTTCTGCGTCGCCAGCAAGTTCGTGCCAGCCATAATTTCAGGTTCGTATAGTAATTCTCTTTCTTCAGTTTAATACTACTCTATGAGAATTGAGGAAATTACATGACGTACTGAATTTTTCCTCTCACCAGTGCGTCAACAACGATATTGTGCTGTATCCCTGATGTATGTCCTCTTAATCTTCTGAATTTCTATACCTTTGGCTTGGTGTTCATAAAGTGTTCAAGTCCCATAGATAAGTCATTGATAGATGTGTGGAGTCTTACTCTCATCCCATTACAGGTCAAAGACAGTCTGCCATTGGTACACTGTCATTGATTCTGTCTTTTATTTGGTTTCCTAAAGAACTCTACGTTTGCTTTTCTAGCTTTTGGCTTCTGGAGTTGCAGGGGTGAGTTAAAGTGATATTTAACAGATTGGGTGGTGATATTTGCTAACTGTCACATGGTGGGAAGTGCTGAGGTAAACAACTGGTGTTCTACTTCCTATTCTGATTATTTCAACATGAGGTATTTCCTCTTGGTACGATGCTTTCGGTACATCTGAAACTGAAACTCCTCGAATAGTATACATCTCTTACTTGTTGGGTTTTACATGTATTCTGTGGCACATCAGTTCTATCCATGGCATGTGTCACCTGAACCATGTGAATCTGCAGTGCAGGTCATCTTGTCCCTCGACCTGTGTCTGTGATTAGAGTAAAACTGTGGGATATCTGTGAGTTAATCCTGGTACTGGAGTCTTCGTCTTCATGTAATGGGTAACAAGTCCCTTGTCATGATGTATTTCTTGTATAATGAGGATAACATTTTCAACTGGACATCTGTCACTGTTCATATCTGTAAAAAAATAGTGGGTAGTTGCCATTCTTAAAGTTTCAAAGTTCTGACTCTTCTTCTTCTTCAACAATTTAACATATTTCTTTTAAGTCGTCGTTTTTATTCTATTTTGCCTTGTAATCATTCCTCATCTGTTGCATTGGGAAGAACAACCTAGTGTTAGCTGCATTCTGTATATCATCTCCTTATAACCTTAAGCAATCTTTACTTATTACATTAATTCTACTTCTACTAATACTTTATTAGATATATTAAGTTTTTCTTAAACTACCGACGTCCATTATTGAGAGCGGGCTGACAATAATATATTTACAGTATGCCTTTTCTGGGTCTGGTCATTAATGTTCTCTTTACTTTCTCTTAATTACCTAAAGTTGCAGCATGGTCAACTGTATATCCATTTCCAACTATCATGGTCCTGTGTCTTTTCCTGCTCATCTCTGCTCCTAATGCAGCTTTTGTAAATGCAGTTTGCCGGTGAGAAGAAATAAGCTATACCAAAGTGCACAGGTAAGGTGTTGACATTTCTGTATTAGCTACGTTTTACAGTTTGTGCAACATCTACTTCATTTCCATCGTGCTTCAAGAACTGCGCGGAACATCCATGAGTTTAGTAGCATCTGCTATAACTATTCTTGCACTTTGTCACTAACTCTTTTCAGCAATTGCTTTTCTTTTCTAGAACTTTGCTTACGCACCTACTGATAACTCTTCCGCTTGGGTCCTACTGCTCTTTGCCTTCCGTAAGCACGAAAGCATTCAGTGTACCTGCTGAACCTGATTGCAGCGCTGATTGACAGAAGTTTAGCAACAGTTTTGCTACTTGTGCGAGTGCTCCTGCTTACGTCAAGTGCTGCTAGGAGGGCTAGAAGTTTCATGACATGTCTGTTGATGTACCTGCATGGATTCCACTTTTCAAATAGAACTCCTTTTGCCTTTTAGTTTCCAACTCTGTCTACGTGTCCAGGTTTGTTATCTCATTATTTCATCAGCTATGTGGGCTTAATAGGTGTGAAGAAACAAAGGTAGCTATTTCTCTCACTTTTAAATCCAGTTTTCCAACTAAGTCATCGCGATTTTTCAACTGTTCCTATTAGCATTTCCTCCAGAGACCAGTTTACTCGTTTTGCATTTTACCTTTTTCTGCATTCAACTGTTTCTTTAGTTTTGGCTTTAATCTCTACATCATCGTCACAGCTTCCTAACCTATTTGGTGAAAGATTAAAGTCTGTAAAGCCGAGTGCTATAACATCTATTGAAAATTTCATTTGAGAATATTTCCATATCATTTGATCATATCTGCTGGTGAGGTAAAACTCCTGCTAGTCTATAACTGCTAGTAATTTCCATATTTTAACCTTCTTTCATATTGATCATCCTCATTGTTGCAAACTTAATTAATTTGTCTTGCGTCAGGTCGGTGCAATTTCTCTACCTAGCTCCTTTGCTAGTCACCCACAGCTCTTTCAACAACGCTCATTTGATTTTGACGGGCACCTTTGTCTATATATACGTATCTTCCAAATCCAACTCTTACGTGTCGCCTCCCTCTATGTGCAGAGGCAATATTTTGGAATTGATGTGCTCTCACTCCTGCAGCTGTCCAAATGCAGAACCTTCGATACTTTTCGACCACGAAACTCTCGTCTCTTGCTTCCAGAAGCGCAGGCATTTGTACTCTAATGCAAGGGAGTCAGTGCATAGTGTTTTGTGTAAATCCTTGTTTACGGAGATCTCTTACAGCGTAACTCCAATCACCATACCTTTATCGAAAACTTCTGTTCTGGTTTACTCCTCTATCTGTAAATTTTTCCAAGTAATTGTATTTTTCTGTATTTGCAAATACTTCCATCTCCACCGAAGTTTACAAAGTTTCCACGATCAAATTTGCCATTTCCGGATGACAACTCAGTGAGGTTGTAATCTTTCTGATCGAGACATTCCAACTTCCTCCACCAGTAGACTCGTTGAATGATTACATCTGAGCATTTTCTCTTATATAGCTTCCATACATTTCTGAATCTTTCTTTTATCTTGTGTTGGAGTTCCATCGTAACTTCTCTAACGTGTAGCAAGTATTGTCATGCACCCTGGCTACATGTGCTGATTCAGCTTCTCTTGCAATTTCTATTTCTAGCTGTGTGAGGTGCAGATTATTTCTTTTGTTGCTTCGACTCCGCAAATAGCTGCAGTTGTAATTAACTTTTCATCTCTTAGCCTCCTCAACTAAAATTTATTTTCCACGTTGTTTATCTTTTGGTGTTACACACCAAGTTCGTTGCTCTACATACAACTATTGGCTCTGCTAGCATCAGCTGCTGAATCGCAGAATGCAGAATCAGGAACGTACTGCTTTCTAGCTTTCAAATTTCATTTTCTTGAGCTATTTCCTACCATTTACAATTTCCGCCTTCCAGCTTCGATATAGTCTCCTGCAAAAACTGGAGCAACATAAATTCCAACGCTATCATAAGCTTTGAACAAACCTTCATCTCCATCTAATTGGTTAAAAGCTCAGTTACTTACATCTCCAAATAATTATTAGCATTCTAGCTCCGTCCCGACTTCAGTTTCCTCCCGTAATAATGAGCATCGCTGAGGAACTCATTCTTAATCTGATTAAAGAATTTCATACCCTGTTCTCCTCCTTATAATTTGTTTTCTATCGGCAGCTTAATAAAATGAGAATACTGCTTGCTGGTCTTATTCGATATGATTAAGAAAAACTATAAATAGCTCACTCGCACATCCAAAAGAATAGCGGCAGTCGACGCTGACTGACGATTGACCAGAGAAACCTAGTCATAAGCTACTAAAGTTTCTTTCGAGCGACTATGCTCATTGTGTGAGCTTGTTGGTGGCTGCTACCTTATGTACATCTTCCATACCACCTCTCTCATATACCTCATATTTTATCATTTATTCAATTTTAATGTCTATCTAGGCACTTCAACTTTGTATACCTGGTCTGTACCTTTATTGTAACCAAAGAGTTTGTCAATAATATATATAATTCGTAGTATCTTTTAAAAATATGTTTTTATTAGTTTCGTATATAAAACAGTGAAATTTTCATTTTATTTTTATTATTTGATAGTTTTTAGTAAAGAATTATAAAGTCTCATTTTCTTAGATTTGTCTAGAAAGCAATATAATAATATCTCTATGTGTAATAAAGTAAATTTTCATAAAAAGTCTGCAAGTTCCTTGTCAATTGCACTAAAAATAAAATAATTTTGCTATTCTATTTGTATTGATATGAACAGTATTTGCAAATCTTTCACATATTCTCTGTGTAGTTTTTCTCTAGCATAATTGTAGCCACAAAGTTGCATTAACTAGCTTTTAGTATAGGTATAAGTAAAGTAATAACAACATGATCTCTGAGTCTTTTGCTGAAAATAAAATTAAAGATTTTGATTACTAATTTATTGAAATATAAACTAAAATTGAGTTACTATGTTTGCTAAATATGCAGATAACAAAATGTTCCTTCGTAAAGTGCTCTCCTCTAAAAACTAGAGATAACTAATGATGTAATTCCTCTATCTAAAGTTTCTCAATCGATGCAGCTCAGCTAATTTCCATTTTCTCCTGCAAGAGATTAACTTGATTAGACATATTATCCGTTTTAGCTACACTACTTGTTACAGTGTAGCAGATCATAAAGTTTTATTTGAAAATTCGTAAAATTTATCCCTTGAATATATATCAAGAAATTTATATGGCTACTATTTTGGAAAGTGTCTCTCTCTGCTGCTGATTATTAATTTTTGTATATGTAATGTTTCCAAAACCTATATCTTCACCTGCTTCAAATCAATTCTTCTGTAATCCTCTTAGACTTCCATTGATTTTTCATGAATATACTACGAGCATTGTTAGATTAACTTCTTCTTCTCTAAATTACTTTTCAATCTCCTCCTATACTCCAAATCCTTCTCAGCCACAGTCCATCTTTTGTTGTTAAATGATAATACATTTCTCTACTAAAATTAAAAATCTATACTTGTTGTATGATAATCTTCTAGATTATACAGACATCGTGTCAAAATTAGGCCTATGATATTGTAATAATACACCAAAATTAACAACTTGAGTTTTATCTGTGTACCACTGATGCGCGTAATCTACAGTTGTTTATAATAACCATCAAAACTATAATATCGCCATTAAATAATATAATATTTATCTCTATACCGATAGGTAATATATGAAGCAAAGGAATCCAGAATATAGATCAACACATACACATATTGGTTTTATGGTATGACACCTAAGTAATTTATATGTTGAAAGTTTATAGTAGTACTTGTGTATAGAAAGTAAAAATAGATATCTATTCAAAACAGTGCTACGCAACATTATCCATATAATGAAGTTTTATTGACCTTCCATCCTTGGCTGAAAATTTGAATCATATCTTCATAGTCATGACTACAGTGTACGTAGATACTCACTTTTATTCTTACGAGGAATAATATCTGTTATTCTTATCTTTTTCTATCTGCCGCTTCTTTCAAAGAGTTCTCATTTTGTTTAAATCTTTCTGCAATTATGTTCTAGAAAGCTTCTGTACTTGAATAAATCGTGTTATTGAAATTAAGTTTTCTCACTAACTTCTTCACTTCTTTTCCATCAGTTTTTATATTTTCATCATTAACATTTTTACTATAGTGATAGTATTTCACCCTCACTTTCATTTTTCCGTTCTTCTTATTTTGAATTTTACCAAAACTATCTATTAATATTCCAAAGAAAAAAGGACTAAAATTTGAGTCTCCTTTCAAGATTATAGGTTTTGATGAGAATATTATACAAGTCCTACTCCACCTCTTGCATGTCACCTTTAGTATCATATCTACCATTAGCTGTTACTCTCATTCTTTGGTTGTCCCATCCAACATTAAGGTCTGTTTTTACATTTCCTCTTCTGTCTTTTTCTCCTCTTAAGTTCATACCAGTCAGCTGTTGTATAAACGCTCTTGCTTTATTATTAGCATTGCCACTTTTCTAACTCATTTTCTGCTTCTCCTGCAGTACTTAAGTTATTGTTTCCCAAATGAATATTTATAACTAAGTCTGCTCCTCACTTCATGGTCTTATTAGATAATCATTAGCCTTTACTTCAAGTCTCATTTCTCCTGATTTTCTCTTATTTTGCAGATCTTCCATATTCTAGGTTAAGTCCCAGCATAGTAGACAAAGTCAGAAACTCCTTCCTTAATCTGAAGATTTACTTATTTCGTTTTAACTCTAATCCATAAGTATAATATCTTGATTTTGCGCAAATATATCATCTACAACTAAAATCTTCTGTTCATTTATTGTATCCTACACATCATCTCTAATGTGTCAATTCAAGCTATTATTTTCGTCAAATGAACTGAGTTCAAACATTCAACTTTGCATGTGTTAATCTTCTTTTGATTTCCTAAATCTTTTAAATTTCAATTTGTTTTCTACTATTCAACATAACCTACAGATTCTCCAAGTCTGACAGTTTCATCTTCATGAACATAAACGCTCATAAGCATGGTTCTTGTAATCTTCTGCACCTGCAGTATCTGTGTGTGTATTCTCCTCTAACTCAAATGTTTTGTATTTGAATCTTTTGTTGGGATTAGACAACTGCTTTTAGTAATCACTCTCTATCAAAATATTTCCTGTGCTTGTATTCTTTGTTGAACATTAGAATATTGATGTCCTTTCATTTGGTCTACCATGAGCAAATAGTACGCTTCTCCTTTTCCTATTCCATTTAATTTATCAAATAAAGGCTTTCTCTGAGTTCTAATCCTTCTACACCATATCTTTGTTCTAATCCAGCTAAGTACAGTATTTTTGTCTTTGTAAAAAGCTGTATATGAGTATCTTTTAGATAAGTATAAAGACTTTTCAATGTATCATCCCAGTATTTTGGTAGCTGTCGCTATCCAAGTTAAGCTACCTGATGTAATGAAATTTCATGTGAAGTTCCACCCTTAGTAAGTAATTACATCATTATATGGTTTTTAATATATTTTACCCTACTTCTATATCTTTTCATTTGTATACTTGCTTCTGTGCAATAGTATAAATCTGCTTTTTGTAATCCTGTTAGTCAAATTTCAATCGCATGGATGAGGGTTGGTATAGTTTTGCTCACTGATGTATCTACACTTACATTCCTATAGATGACTTGACCTAAAGAAGGTGTTGCTAAATCGTCTGTGGCACTTGAAAGTCTATATGATATTGTTCTACATTTACAGCTTAAAAGTTGAGGTAGTTTTGGAGTAACTGTAGTCATCAACTATAGAGTTACTTGTGCACCATCTCTATAAATTGTCGCTGTACCATCTCCTGGACAGCTATATTTTATCACCAGCTACAGTCCTGTTGCCAGATTGTTTTCTTTACTTCTATTTTTCCGTTTAGAAAACTCCAGTTCCTCCACCAGGTATTTGATTATCATAATTGGCTGCTTCAGTTCGCTTTTGTTATAAATACACCTGTTAGTTTGAACCATCAACTATGTTGTGTTCCATAGTTTTTGAGTGTGCTCCATTAGATGCAACACACCTACTATTCCATCATTTGATGGATTGAACAGTTATTATTATTTCCGTAGTTATATCAATAGCGTTGTATCGGTACATTCCTGTTGTCTTTTTACCACTCAATTCAATCGTTCCTCTGTTTGTTGCAGTTGAACCTGAACCTGTACAAACATTCCTATTCCATTGTCTTTTCAACTTTTATGGTATACATAGTTTTACAATTTCCTGTACTTACTAATGTTTCTGCCATCATTTACATATCCTGCAGCCCATACCTATTCCATATAGTTTAACACATCATGTCACTGATTTGTTATTGGACTTACTGTGGCTGATCCATTTGTTGCAGTTCCTCCACCTATACGTACATTCCAACGTTTCCTACTCCTGTTCAAAAATTCACATTGCTAGGTGGTTGCTGTACCAGCTGCACTAGATTCATAGTTTTTACTTTCAGTTGCAGTTAAACAGCTGTTTTATTTTTCTATATTTTCCTGTTGGCCATTAGAATAGATAGATATTTGCATCATTTCCTAATGTAACTCCATTAGTATTATCTGTTTTTAAAGTAGTTTCCAGTTCCTCTAACAACAAAAGCAAATGAGTATTTCTCTACTATCATCTCCTTACTGAGATATTTTGAGTGCAGTTGTAAATACTCTACAGATTCTTTTGCCAACTTTTAATTTAGATCCATTTGCTAAATCAATTGTTGCTACTGCAGGTGTTGAAGTGTGTTCGCATCTGAGAAAAATTCCCTACAGTGCATCTCTCCAATTCAATTTTTCCTGTTCTATAGACTTACTGTTTTACCATAGATACCATAAGTATTATTTCCTCTATAATATCTTTGTCTTGTTATCATTGTATGCATCTTTTTGCGTAATACCATATTTGGTTCATTTTCTGAAAAGTCTGTCTGCTAGGTGTGAGTTTCACTGTTGTTAGTTCTGAAGAATTCTTTGCAAAACATTCCTACAGATTTTTGACCATTAATATTTATAGTTCCTTTGATTTTCTAAAAGTTGCTTTATCTCTGACATTCCAGTTGAAGAATCACCTGTTTAATGTGTACACTCCTGTTGTATCCATTTTGTTCCTACTGCTGTTGCTCTTGTTGCACTAGCGTGTATTTTAATATAAATACCAGTTGCATTGCTTTTCATCTAAGCTAACTTTGTCCTTTATTTACAGTGAGCTTTCCTTGTCCAAGTGCACTGTCTCCAAATTCATTTACTATTGGGATTGTTTGTTGCTGAATCAATTCTATATGCTACTCTAAAGATACCTATGAAATTTTTGTCCTCCAACATTTACTTGTCCGCATTTGTAACTTCTGAGCCATTTGCTGAATAAATACCTACTGCATGAATCATTTGCAGAATTCGATGTTTCTTTTCAACATTTATAATTGAAGAAGCATCTGTATAACTTTTCACGTAGTTCTATATAGACCTACTGCTCCATTTCCAGCAGTTGTTCTATCAGCAGTTACAGTTGTGTTGCTTCTAAATTTATTCAACTTCTGCATTAGAGTTTGCATAGCTAAATTCATTGATAATCCTGCAACTGATGTTTCTCGATTTTTAGTTAAATCTGCTGTGCCAGGTGCTTTAACATTCTTTCCAGCTTTTAAATGAGTATTCCTCTTTGAACAGCCATTCTTCTGAGTGAATACATAATCATTTGTCGATGATTTGCATCATCTGTTGCTATACTCTTATCTAAATCAGTATCAATATTGATGCGCTAATCCATCCTGCTGCTGTTTTATACTGCTATAAACTTCTCCAGTTACTGGATCTGTTCCTGCACTATGAGTAATTCCACCAGTGTAAGTTTGTAAATTAGTATTTAGTAGTGAATAAAAGTTAATGCTGGACATTTCTTAAGTTCATTGTTGCATCATTAGAATAAGCTGGAATAGTTGCACGGCGTTAGTTCCATCTGTAAAGTTATTGGACTTGTCGCTACCGCAACATCTCTTTCAAAACCTGTTGCATTTCCTCTTAAGATATTTTTAGAACCAGTTACATCTATCTTACCACCATTGCTGGTATACAGTGCATCCTTCTCCTGAATAATCAATATTAGAGAATTTTAGCACTTACATTTAATTTATTCCATCTGAAAAGCAATAGCTGCAGCTCACATTAGTTACTGTTTATTTTCAAGTCCTACCATTTGTAGCTGTACTATCTGCAGTTATTTTCCACCTGCTCCTGTATAAAAGCTTGTTCCTTTTTCTGTGGTTCCTCATCTATATTTATCTTAGATCCATTTCTAAAATAGTTACAGTTTTTCCAGCAACTCCTGTTCCAGGCCCTTTTTGAATATGTTCAGACATTTTCTCCTGTAGTTCCTGCTACAAATTTCATATCTACTGCTTGAGTTGCAGAAACATCTGAGTTTATCATATACTCCTATACCATCTCTAGTGCTTCCATTTTGCATTATCATGTTTTGTGTAGCCATTAAGAGGTTTACTTTTGACCATTTTCCGCTTAACAATTTTCCAATATTTCCTTTGCAGATGAATTTTCCTCCTTCAGTTACAGAAAAAGTCCCATAGTAATATCTCCATTGTACTCAATTTCTCCACCTTTTGCATATAAGCAACGTTTCCTTCTCCACCGTTTTCATATTAATTTCTACGGTCAGTTCAAATTCAACTGTTAATTTTCCTACTTACACCCTTACTAAAACTTTCTTTTGAAAATTTCTCATAGTATATCTGAGTTTGTATTTTAGTATTTGTATTAGCATGAGTGTACGCTCAACTGCATTATCTACAAAATCTGTATTTTTCCTGTTATATTTCATTACTATCAAAATGTTTAGTTGTTCCATCTTCTATATCTGTCAATCAAAACCTGTAGTATCATTTTTATTAAAACTATTAGCTCTTACTATAGCATTTGAAGTTGCATATTAGAAATGTTTCCAGCATATATACTCCTCTAGCTCCATCAGCATATATATTTGCAGGTTTATTTAAATAAAATCACTTCAGCTTTTAGAGGTTTCACTATCTCTAACCATAACTCCAGAACTGTTTCTTCATACAGATTTATTAAACCTTCATTTTAAAAACCTGTTTTAACATATTGGTGTTGTAGTTACGTGAACAGTATAGTACATAGCTATACTTTCAGAACCCATATAAATTTATTTTTCATTTGTTCCATTTTGCATATATCCATCTTTGATCCTGCTGTATCTGGTGTGATAAAAGTAAACAACTTGTTTAGTACTTCCATTTTCTCAGTATTTCCTTCGTATGCATTCATTCCTAATCGTTCCTTCATTATTAAAAACAGCAATCTTGTTCCACTATTGTGGTTGTTGCTTGATATCTTGTATTATTTCCACCTAAATATATAGTTCCTTATTATTATGGCACATTGATTCTGTTGCTCCATCTCCATCATCTATTAAAAGCTGTTTTGTGTTTTATAAGCTTTAACAGCATCATAAAGACCTGGACTATTAGTAGCTCCCCTGCATTTTAAGTTTCAGATTTTTGTTGGTAGTTGAAAGTTTCCATATAGATTAACTGGTTAATTGATTTCACTTATTAAACCATGAGAAATCTCCTTCGGGTTCCCATTGAATAATCTTTTCTTCTTATTCATCTTCTAGCTAATGCACGATGTCCATCTGTTGGAATACTTCGGTGGTATTTTCTCTTTGTACTGTTGCACTGGATTGCTATATCCTCAACTCCTTGATATCCTTTTATATATGCACCCTCATTTGATAACTTCATTTCCCAGCAGTTAAATATCTGATCCATCGTTGTACTACCATTCCGCGCCCTGATCCATTCCAAAAACTGTGTGATCTTGAATTGATCCAAAAACCTGGATAACTTTATAGCTGGTTCATCTATTCTAGAATTGGTATTACTTCTGGTGCCTTAGGTGGTTTGTGTTATCTTAGGCTCAAGTGGTAAAAGATCCTGACAGGTTCTGGTGGTACCAAAACACTGGAGCTCTTTTATTTACTTCTTTTGGTCTATTCCTGCGCCGTCAACTTCTCTTGGTGGTTCATAAACTAAACCTAAATCTGTTGTTCCCATATGTTGAGACATTTGAGATATAACTTAAATCTTTCTAATGGTCTGTTTTCTTGGGTTGAGATCTAATTTTTCTTTAGCTTTATCTCACTCTTCCTTTGTATGATCACCCAATCTTCGTAGAAATAGTTTAGCTCCAAATTGCCAAGATGACCATAGGGTGATGCTTGTATTCCTTGCTCCATCAATTGAGATAACTCTAATCTTAATCCATTGATTTCTTTTTATTTTCTCTTCTTGCAGTATCTATTTTTATCTTGAAAGATTTCCTACTGAGCTTTAATTCTTGCTTACTCTTTATTTCCTCCATTGTAGGTGTTGCTGTTTCTGTTGAACACTTCTTTGTAATTGTTGTTAGAACTTCTGTTCTTGTTTCTGTAGTTTCTTCTATATCTGTTAATAGTTTTGCAAACTAGGTAAAGCTTGCTGTATTATCTGCGCTCTGCTACTATTTTACACTTTTACAACGTGATGTCTTTTCTACTTTAGCTTTAGGCGCTACAAAATAGTTACTATACATATCGTTAGCACCAAAATTGCATATTTACCCATAGCTTTTAGCTTTTGATTAGCTTTACTTCTTTTTCTTTTTGTTTCTTTTACTACAGTCTTTCCTGCTTGATTATCTTTTGCTACTTCTTTTTGTCTATCTATTTCTTGAACTGCATTTGTATCGAAATACACTCGCTCCATTCATCAGAAAAGTACCATGAGACCTACTGAGATATTTTACATTTTCATATCTTTTAGCTATTGAACGTAAAGCTTTTTCAGTATTACTTAAAGCTATTATTTCCCATTTATTTTTCTCCTTCTTGTGCCTTATATGACCCCTAATACCAAGTATTATCTTTGAACTAATCTAAATTCAACTCTTCTGTTTTTGTAATCTTCCTTCTGCTGTTTCATTGGTGCCACTGGATATTCTTCTCCCTTTTAGCTTCTATTCCAACTATTCTGTCTTCAGGCAATCCAAATTCTATTAATTTAGCTTTTACAGCTTCTGCTCTTCTTCTTGAAAGTCCTATATTATATTGGTTACTTCCTACAAGTCTGTATGTCCTTCTATTGTTAATTCATAGTTGTTTTTGTTCTATGAAAATCTTTTTAAGTTGTTAACATTTCAAAATATTGAGGTTTTTTACTACTGAGTTTATCAAAATCAAGTTTAATGCTCTTTCATCTAATACTATTGTCATTTCTTTTGGTGCTTCTACATTGAGTTTATATCCATATTCTTTATTTCTAATGCATTTATTCTTATGTATTTTTCACGCATTTGTGTTGTTGTTAGCCTTGGACTGCTAATGCTGGTGAGAAAATATAATATAGTAATGTATTATTGTTGTTGTGCTCTTTCTCTTTTCCATTTGTCAGCCTCCTTTTCTAATGATAGTATTCTTCTGTATACTCAACTTTTCCTTCTTCTACTAGTTTATCTAGATTTTCTGAAGGTTTTACTGCCTTATTATTTTGCTAAATAAGCTTCTATATTATCTAATCTTGCTGTATTGTGTTTACCTTTTGATCTGTACATACTACTAGCGATAAAACTCCTAATATTAATACTAATTTTTCATATGTCCCCATTCTCCTTTTTAATTAATAACTTACTCTTTTCTAGCTCTCCAACATTCTTTTCTAGGGTTATCAACATTTCATTTGTTTTTGTTGTAGTTTTCTATCTTGTCATTTATTTCCTAACATTCTTTTTCTTAATTCTTTGTACTTCTAAATCCATTTTTCTGATTCAGTCATATCTTTTTCTTGCTTTCTTGGGTGCCTAATTGTACTACCTGCCCTTCTCCACCTTCTGCTTCCACCTTCTGTTTCTACTACTCTTCTGCATTTTCTGGAGCTTGATTAGCTATATCTTGAGCTGACTGTGTTCTTCGAGCTTGCTCTTCTTTAGCATGTTTTCTGCTTCTTTAGCAGCTCTTTCAGCTTCTTTTTCTCTTTCTTTTGAACTTTTTCATATTCTTTTAGTAATCTTTTCTTTGCTTCATCATCACTTTCTTCGCATAAGCAAATGAACCTACTAAAAAGTAGTCCTAATAATGCTGTTAACGTAATTTGTTTTTCATCTATATTCCCCTTGTTATTTGTACAGTTGTTTCTACTACTGAACTAGCCTTCTGCTAAGGCGCTTCAGTTGCTTTCAGCTGGTTTAGTTCTTCATCATTCATAATTTCATAATATCCTGCTATCTGCTTCTTCTCTTGCAACGCTTCTTACTGCTCTTTCATAGAAATCTAATTTTTCTAGAGCTTCTTTTCTTGTTGCTTCTAATTTTTGCTTCTGTTTTTGGTTTAGCTTTTTCTGCTTTCTTTGCTTTTACCATTGCTTCTATCTCTGCTAATGAGCTTGCTTCAGATGTAGAATATTCCCTAATTCTTTTTGCTTCTTGTTGAACTTTTAAAGTTTCTGCATCTTCTTTCTTTATTTTCTTTCTCATTCCATCTAAGATTTCCATTGCTTCTTTGTTCATCTTGAGGATTTAAAACTTTCTGTTGCTACTACAGCTTCTGCTGTGCAGCTTCTACAGTTTTTCTACTACTTGATAGCTTGTTCTTCAGCAAGTCTAGCTTGTTCTTTTTGCAACTTTTTCTCTGCAAGTTTTGCTTGTTCTTCAGCCTCTTTTCTTGCTTTTTCTTCTGCTTCTTTAGCTAATTTGCCTTTTGCACTCTGCTTTTTCAATTTCTGCTCTCTTTTATTTAATATTGCATTGCATCATCTTCGCATAAGCTATTGATGATATTGCGCATAAAAATAGAATAGTTTTTAGAAACTTTTTCATAATTCCCTCCCACTTAGTTTAAAACTTCTAATAATTTAGTTAACTCTACTATTTGTTGTTCTTTGTCTGCGATTTTTGCTCTAATTTGTTGTAATATTCGTCAAATCTTTTAATAATTTTCTTATACTCATCTATGCCATCTTATTTTTGAGATCTTCTTTTTAACTTACATAAAGTTCTTCCCTTCCTAATTGTTTTTCTTTTAATTCTTTTGACTTCTTTTTTTCAGAGTTTGCTTTTTCTTGAATAATTCTTCTTTTCTTTCACTTCCTTTTTGCATCAATGCTTGATACTCATGCTCTCAATGTTTCTCACTTCCTTATTGCTTCTTGAGCTACTGTATCTGTTGCCTCTGCTGAATAAGATATATGATCCTAACATTGCACTAAAATAAATTTTATTTTCATAGTTCCCCTTTTACTTTTTATAAAAGATTAAAGTTTTGTAAACTTTTAGTATACTATGCACTTTTGTCAATATTATAAATAGTTTTTCAATAATGCTACATATTATCCTTACTATTTTAAAAGCTTGTTTTTTACACTATTTATATTATAAGCAAAATAAAAAGAAATTTTTCAAGTTTTTAATTCTCAAAATTCTCTTAATTCTATCAGTTCATAGTCTATGAACTTATTAGAATATTACTCTAAAGTCCTACTCCAGCTCTTACATTATTTCCTTTTGTATCGTACTTCATTAGCTGTTGCTCCTATTCTTTGGTTATCTACTCGATATCAGATCTGTTTTACATTTCCTCTTCTATCTTCTTTTTCACCTCAATATTAGACAATCAGCATCTGTTCCAGCTAACCCTAGCCTTTTATTTTTACCATTAGCTACTCTTCCTAATTCATTTTCATAAGCTACTGATACTCCTACTCTTACTGTTTTTCTATCGAAGTGATGTGTTTAAATCCTAGTTCAGCTCAATTTCTGGTCTTACTGAGTAATCATTTGATTTAACATCTAACGATTTCTCCTGATTTTTCTCTTATCTTGAACATTCTTCCCATATTCTAAACCTAAAGCTACATATGGTTTTAGTGTAAATAATTCATAGTCTAAACTCTTTAGCTGATTTCATTCTTTAGACCTGATTCATAGTACGTGATATCTTCCTTTTGCTAAATACTTCATCTACTACTAAGAATCTTCTGTTTCATCTTGTTGTATCCTGCAAATATATCTCCTGATATTGTCCAATTTAAACTATTATCATGGTCAAATGATACTGACTTAAATATTCAGTTTTCCTTGTAATATTCTTCTCTTGAGTTTCCAATATCTTTAGTTTAAATGTATTATGAACTATACCTGCACTACCAACCTATTGATTCTCCAGCCTTCCTGTTTCATCTTCGATGAACATAGCCACTCCATCAAAGCATGTTCTTATAGTCAATTACTCCTGCTGTACTCTGTATTTATATTCTCATTAGCTCCAAAATGTTTTTAATCTTGTTAGAATCTTTACTTGGATTTGAACCATTCACTTTCTTAAATAATTAAATTCTTTATATAAAGATGTCTCCAGTTGCTTTCACATTCTTTGTTGAACATTAGCATATTGGTGTCCCATCATTTCATCTGTTGCTTGATAGAATAGAATTTCTTCATTATTTCCTATAGAGTTTAATTTTTGGAATACTCTATTTTTCTCTGGTTCAATTTCTTCAACTCCATATCTTTGTTCTAAAATCCATCTAAAAGTTATGTATCTTTCTTATCAACTGGTGGCTTCATTTCCTGAAAAGCAGTATGTGGTATTTTTGCTAAATAAATATATGATTGTTCCATTATTAACATCTATTGTTGCAGTGAGACATCCAAGTTAAATGAACCTGAAATAGATATTCCAATCTGTTACATGTGGGTTTACTTAAAATAGCTGTATTATGGAGCTATTAAATTTTTATCCATGTATATATTTACTAGTTGTTTTTGACTTCCATTACCAGTAATTAAATCAGCCTTTAGTAACACCTATGAAGATAATCCTCCTATTGGATTAGTTGCTCTTAGTATCTATATCATACCAATTTGTGACACTGGGGTTATTTTTGTTTTTGTTGTTCTACGGTTACTAATTCTGGACTTACTATATTTCCAGCTGGATCTTTTACTGTAGCTATTAATACACCTGGTTTAGCTTCAATTTTTACTCCACTACTGTTTTTACCAGTATCAGACATTCCTGGAGTATGTTCTTTACTAGCTCCTCCAGTTACATTGAAAAGTTCCATAGTTTTTAATTACTCCTCCAGCTATTTTTACAAATGCATAACCTCCAGCTGAATTTATATTAATAGTTCCTTCATTAGTAAACTCTGCTCCTTTTCTAGCAACTTCTCCTACAGATTTATTTTGGAGCTCAACTGTTTGATTGTTCCATAGTTGAATCGCTTTAGCTCCCTCATCTAGATATACTCCCATTGTTCCATCTGCTGAAAGATTTATAGTTGCAGTTGAACCTTTGAAGTTCCATTATATACAGTTGTAGCTGAGTCCAACTCCATACATTCCTATACTATCTTTTTCAGTTACATTGATAGTACCTTCATTCACTATATTTCCTGTATAAGCTGGAGTATGTTGCATCTCAACATATCCTGCTGCCCTACCTATAGAATAAATTGAGTTTGCTGTATCTAGAGCACCTACTGAAATAGTTGCAGTATTTACTGCTCTTCCTCCATCTATACTATAAATACCTACATTACCTTTTCGCTTGTAAAGTTTATATTTCCTGTATTAGTTACTTGTCCTGCTGAATAGATACCATAGTTATTTACAACTGTACCTGTTGCTGTTGATTTGCTAACATTGTTTACAGTACCAGCATTCTTTGAATAAATATATATTGAATTATCTTTTAAAGTTTACATTAGCAACATTAGAATTTATAGTATTTCCTGTTCCCTACGTTTTGAAAACCAAAGAACCTTCATCTATATTCATTAGTAGCATTATTTGTTGTATAACTTGCGAGTTTTCCTGTTGAGTAGATTCAACTGCTTCATTTTTCCAACATTTATTGTTCCAGATGTAACATTTACATTTCCACCTTGAGTATAGATTGCTGAACCTTTATCTCCAACAGTAATATCTCCCACTGTTGTTACTGCATATCCATAGATACCAATTGAATTATCTCCAAGTGTTAAAGTTTGAACTATTAGTGATTAAATTATTAGTTTTAGTATATAGAGCTATGTTGGGATTTGCTATATTAGTAGCATGTCCAAATGTTATTGCTGCTCTATTGTCTATATCTGTATTTTCACCTATAATTCAAATTCTTTTTGCTGTAGATGAACCATGTTATTGTTCCATTATTTATAAAAGTTCCTCCACCATTTGCAAAGATTCCTACCATACCACCTGTAGTTGCAGTGCTATTTACAAGACTTAAATTAGTGTTATTAGTGGCATTAGCTTATCAAATACTATTCAATTCCTCTTCACTTGTACTTCCTGAATATTTTATATTCAAAAAGTTGTAGTTTGTTGGAAGGATCGAATTTTTTAGAATAAATTCCTGCTCACCATCTTTGAGTCTCTATTCCATAGTTGGTATTTAAATTAACGCGAATTTTCAGCATAAATTCCTGTTCCATTTGTTCCTGTAACTATATCTGATGAACCTGTTCCAGTTAATGTATTACTCCACCATGTCTCTGAACCTATACTATCTCTTAAAGCTATACCAACTGAGCTTATCTCAGCAACTGTAATCTTGTTGTTATTAGCTAGTAATTTCATTTAATGCTACTCCTTTGTTGTCATCAGCATAGATACCAATAGCATTATTTCCAGCAACATTTATTAGTCCATCATTTTTAATTTCAACTGCACTACCTGTAGCTAATTTATCTCTACCATAAGCTTGACAGTCGCTCCTGTTGCCATTCCTACTATTCCATAACCAGAGCTAGTTACATTAACTATTCCATTAGCTGCATTTTTCAATTTTACTTCCATTTTGTTCCATATGGTCTACACCATTATCCACATTTACTGTTCCATTGTTAGTTATAGTTCCATAAGAAACATTTACTGCCGCTTTTTGTTGAACTTCCTCCAGTAATTTCTCTGTTCCATTAGTATATCCTGAAATAGCGTTACTTGTTGCTCCTGCAGATGATGCCATTCCTAGACCTACACCTGTAGTAGAATAGCTTTTTACCAGCATTTGTTGTAAGTAATTCTCTTGTCATTTTTATATTGTCAAAACTATCTGCTGCTGTTGGATTTCCTAATTGTGCATCAGCATTTATTATATAGTTACCATTTGAATAGTAAGCCAAATAATTTGCAGCTGGTGCTGTTATCTTACTGATTTGAGTATCAGCTTGTATGTTTGCTGCTAAACTTCCTGGACCCGCCCATGTTATAGTATGTGGAACATCTTTATTTCTAACAATTTTTGCATCTCCACTTACTGTTAATTCAACATTACTCATTCCATTATACTTAGTTCCACCTGTAATTTGACCATCAGCATTTGTAGCTAGCTGCACGGTTGGGTAATCTGATGGTTTGTCCTACTAAAAAGCTCCTTAGTCATATTTGACTTTTTGTAAGACCAGTAAAGTTAATCTTAGAGTTTGCATTTGTATCAGCATAGAAAGGAGTTGATTTATCAGTAGCATTATTTCCTACATTGATATCTCCTCCAGCAAATGTAACATTTCCTCCTGATTTGGCTAGCTAAAGCTGTAGATTCTCCTGAGTTAAGTACACTTGCATTTCCAGAGATAACAACTCTTCTCCATCATTAGCAAAAGCTCCTAAACCATTTATCTTAGCATTTCCACTTATTATTACTTTTTGTTCCTTGTCCCATCTGCATAGGCACCAATATTTTATATTTTTCACTTGCTGTTGTTGCGTCACTTGCTGCCCAACATCAACCGCTTCTATATTACCATCTATTGCTATTTCACCAGAACTCTTTTTACCGTAGTTCCATCTAATTGATTTTTAGCATAAGCTATAATCGAACCAAATCCATATGCTGTATCTTTAGCAGTTATTTTTCCACCTTCAACAACATAAGCAACTGGGATTATATTTTATCCCTGCTATTTCAGCAAATTTTGCTGACATTTCAACGGGAACACCAAAATTAATTTCAGATTTAGCATCTTTGAAATGCATTTCTTGTTGCTAGATGACATTGGATCTGCCCTGTAACTTGTCCATACAGGTAGTAGAATCTTTCCAAGTTCCTTTTTGCATAAGCAGTATAGTTCCAATAGCTGCTTTCATTACTACATCTTCAGCTGAACTTATAATTTTATTATCGTTTGTGTAGTCTGTACTAGCTTTGTATAGTCTAAAACTGGGTAGTTTTAACTGGAATAGTTGCTGCATCTATTTTACCTGCTATATCATTTCCACTTCCATCTTTAACTTTATCTGTATGATGCGGATTAGCTGGATCTGCAACTGCGACATCCCACTTGAGTTCTCTTTCGAAACTACCATTAGTCCACCTTTAGAATACTTTGCCAGTTACATCTATATCATTTACATATAGAGCATGATCTTGTCTCTGATCAACACTAATTAACTGCTGCATGACGCTCCCAAATCTTATGTGGAATTATTTCTCTGCCTATGCTCCTCTTTGTCCAGATTGAGCTAGTATTCTACCGTTATTTTCTACATATTTGTTATCTCCATCTACAAGAGTTCCATTAGCTTGTTGTATTTTATTTCCTACTGCTGTTTGAGTGAGCTGTACCATCTAAGTTTAATTTTTCTCCTATTCTGCTAGCTCTTACTTCTCCTTGAAAGATACCTATTTTTGTTTTCTTCCAATTATTATAGTTTCCACCATAAATAGTTTGTCTTAGGATATTCAGCTGTCTTTGATCAGGCAACAAATCACTGAAAATACATTATTACATTTCCATCACCATAAGATTCAGGTGCTGTTTTTAAAGTTTATTACAGGAGTCATACCTGTTTTATATCTATCAGATACACAACCATGTGCAGCATCATTTTCCTATAAAGTTTTTGGAAATTTGAGAATAACCTAGTCCAGAGTAAACAAGGTTATTAGAACCTTCTAATTTATATGTACCTGTACTTGTTATATTTAATGCACCTGATAATCCCATTACTGAGTATATTGCATTTCTTCTCAGATTTTATATCAGCATTTGCCTTCACAATAAATGCTCCTCTTTGATACAAAAGAGTTATAATCAGCAATTTTAACCTTACTCCTTCATAACCATGAGGATAAATATAGAATAAACAGTATTTTCATTTCCTTGTATATCTACTATATTTTTAAATACTAATTTAGGAGCATACCGTTTCTATTGAAAACATTGTTGCTCTTCCTTTCAATATCCTTCTATATCATGGTAGCTTCCATTCCACTACACTGTGTAAAGACTATTGCTCCTTTTTATATAGTTCTACAAGTTTAGCACATCACTATAGATATCTCCTGCAGCATAGAACTTTTACTCTATCTGTTGCTGAAAGTACCTCCATAATTAAATCCTACCAACTATTGGATTAGTAGGGTCTTCTGCATATATTAATTCCAGTTAGCTGTCATTACTTTTGGTCTCTTGAGAGACTTTTTACTATTTATGCAGAAAATACGTGCGCAACCTTCCTCCTGAAGACGTTGCATTTCCATCTTGCACTTTATATGTTCTATTATTTCAAATCTCCAGCTTGTAATTATTAGGATCTATATTTGGATTGTTGAGTTTTACTCCTATAGTATATGTTGTTCCGTAGCTTCTATTATGATTTAAACTAGCTGTAGGTCGATCCACCTAGTCACTAAGTCTCCATATCTACCATTTGTAAAACTAAAAATCATTAAATGGTTTAGTATTGAGGTGTTGGAATATTTCAAAAGTAACTGCTGGCGGTGTCCTGTCTTGGTTCTGCCACTAGTGTGCTACGCATGGTACACTTACATTTGGTGCAGATGGTGCACTTATATTACCTAAATCTATTTTAAGGTTGTTTGTCTCACTGCTTGGTCTTATACCTGCATTTAATCTAAAAGTTGCTATAGGTTTCATAGCAGGAGTTGTACTTGCTATACCATGAAGATCCTAATCCCTTTTCTTGAACTAGTTGTTGCTGAATAAGGATTGGTTGAAAGTAGATATTGCCCCATGGTTTTGGACTTATAGGGTGAATATATCTTTCAAAGGATCATCACTTCTTGTAAATACTCCTTCAAAAGGATATTTTCCTTTCTTTATCTCCTCTTCCTTTATATGATCCCCAATCTATCATAGAAATAGTTATCTAAATTGCCATGATGACCAAGGTGATTTTACTACTTGGTTCCTTGTTCCATCAGTTGAATTAACTCTAATCTTAATCCATTGATTTCTTTATTGTTTTCTCTTCTTGCAGTGTCTGATATTTCTTGTAAAGATTTCCTACTGAACTTCTTAGTTCTTGCTTGCCCTTGCCTATTTCTTCCATTGTAGGTGTGTTGCTGTTCTGTAAATAAAGCAGACTTCTCTGTGCACTGTTGTTGGGAACTTCATTTCTATTTTCTGTAGGTTTTCTTCTATGTCTGTTAATAGTTTTGCAAACATATGCAAACTTGCTGTATTATCTGCACTTGCTACTACTACAGTTTTCACTTTGCAACTGATGTCTCTCTCAGCTTTAGGCTTTAGAAATAGTTACTATACATGTCGTCAGCACCAGTACATATTTACCATGAAGCTTTTTAGCTTTTGACTAGCTTGTTTCTTTTCGTTTTGTTTTTGTTTCTTTTGCTGGTCTTTCCTACTTGAGTATCTTTGCTACTTTCTTTCTGCTGATCTATTTCTTGAACTGCATTTTGTATCAGAAAATGCACTTGTTCCATTCATTAGAAAAGTAATTGCAAGACCAACTGAATATTTTACATTTGTTATCTCTTTAGCTATTGAACGTAAGTCGGTATTATACCAGGCTGTTATTTCCCATTTTTAATTCTCCTCTCGCTTATATTGCTCCTAATACAAAGTACTTATCTTTGAACTAATCTAAATTCAACTCTTCTATTTTTGTAATCTTCCTTCTGGTGTTTCATTTGGTTGCTACTGGGATATTCTTCTCCTTTAGCTTCTATTCAACTATTCTATCTTCAGGCAATCAAATTCTATTAATCTTAGCTTTTACAGCTTCTGCTCTTCTTCTTGAAAGTCCTATGTTATATTGGTTACTTCCTACAGAGTCTGTATGTCCTTCTATTGTTAATTCATAGTTGTTTTGTTCAATAAAAATCTTTTAAGTTGTTTAACATGTTCAAAATATTCAGGTTTACTACTGATTTGTCCAAAAATCAAAGTTTAGCGCTCTTTCATCTAATACTATTGTCATTTCTTTTGGTGCTTCTACATTGGTTATATCCATATTCTTTTATTTCTAATGCATTTATTCTTGTGTATTTTTCACGCATTTGTGTTGTTGTGCGTTTGACTGCTAATGCTGGTAGAGAAAATACTAATAATAGTAATAATGTTATTATTGTTGTTGGTGCTCTTTCTCTTTTCCATTTGTCAGCCTCCTTTTCTAATGATAAAGTATTCTTCTGTATACTCAACTTTTCTCCTTCTACTAGTTTATCTAGATTTTCTCAAGGTTTTACTGCTTTATTATTTGCTAAATAAAGTCTATATTATCTAATCTTGCTGTATTGTAGATTACTACCTTTCTAATCTGTACATGCTACCATGATAAAAACTCTAATAGTAATGCTAATTTTTCATATCTCATTCTCCTTTTTATTAATATCACTCTTTTCTAGTTCTCAACATTCTTTTTCTAGGTGTCAAGCATTTCATTTGTTTTGTTGTAGTTTTTCTATCTTGTCATTTATTTCTAACATTCTTTTTCTTAATTCTTTGTACTTCTAAATCCATTTTTCTGATTCAGTCATATCTTTTCTTGCTTTCTTAGTGTAACTTCTTCTTGACGCTACTGCTTCTCCACCTTCTACTGCACTACTGTTGCTACTACTCCTCTGTATTTTCTGAGCTTGATTAGCTATATCTTGAACTGACTGTAGTTTCCTTCTTCAGCTTGTCTAGCTACTTCTTCTGTCTCTTTAGCAGCTCTTTCTAGCTTCCTTTTTCTCTTTCTTTTTGAACTTTTTCATATTCTTTTTAGTAATCTTTTCTTTCTTCATCGTCATTTTCTTCGGCATAAACAAATGAACCCTACTAAAAGTAGTCCTAATAATGCTATTAATCATTAATTTGTTTTTCATCTATATTCCCCTATTGTTGTACAGTTGTTTCGCTACAGACTTCTGTCAGCTACAGGCGCTTCATTGTTTCCAGCTGAGTTTAGTTGATCATCATTCATAATTTCATAGTATCCTGCTACTTCAGCTTCTTCTCTTTGCAACACTTACTTTCTACTCTTTCATAGAAATCTAATTTTCTAGAGCTTCTTTCTTGTCGCTTCTAGTTTTCTGCTTCTGTCTTTGGTTTAGCCTTTTCTGCTTTCTTTTGCTTTATCATTGCTTCTATTTCTGCTAATGAGCTTGCTTCAGATGTGAGATATTCCTAATTCTTTTTGCTTCTTGTTGAACTTTGAGAGTTTCTGCATCTTCTTTTCTTTATTTTCTTTCTCATTCCATCTAAGATTTCCATTGCTTCTTGTTTCATCTTGAGGATTTAGTCCTTCTGTTGTTACTACAGCTTCTGCTGAGAACTTCTACTACACTTCTGATCTACTTGAGTCCCATTATGCTTGTTCTTCTGCAAGTTTCTTATTCTTTAGCCTCTTTTCTTCTTTTCTTCTGCTTCTTTTAGCTAATTTTGCCTTTTGCTTTTCTGCTTTTTCAATTTCTGCTCTCTATTTAGTATTGCCATTGCATCATCTTCTGCATAAGCTATTGATGATGATGCGCATAAAAATAGAATAGTTTTTAGAAAACTTTTTCATACTTTCCTCCACTTTAGTTTAAAACTTCTAATAATTTAGTTAATTCTACGTATTTGTTGTTCTTTGTCTGCATTTTTGTCTCTACTTTGTTGTAGTATTCATCGAATCTTTTTAATAATTTCTTATATTCATCTCTATGCCATCTTATCTTTGAATCTTCTTTTAACTTTTAGCATAAAGTTCTTCTCTTCCTAATTGTTTTTCTTTTTAATTCTTTTACTTCTTTTCAAGATTTGCTTTTTCTTGAATGAAATCTCTTCTTTTCTTTCAGCTTCCTTTTGCATTAAAGCTTGATGCTCTGCTTCAATATTTCTAACTCGTTTATTACTTCTTGAACTACAGCATCTGTTAGCCTCTGCCAGATAAGATATGATCCCACTACTAACATTGCACCTAAAATAAACTTTATTTTCATAGTTCCCCCTTTTTATTTTTATAAAATAAAATTTATTCTTTTCATTCCTTTTATTATACTGTTTTTATCTAAATTTTGTCAATATTTTAGCAATAGTTTTTACCTAGCATAGATTGAGTTTGACATGTGCCTCGTAGTCTCTTGCATAGATGAGTGCTTCTCTTAGAAAAGGTAGAGAACGAGTTATTATTTTCTTCTGCTTGAAATTGTAAATACATTATTTTTTTCCTTCATCAAAGCATCATACCACATAGTTTTTGCTCACTTTAAAAAGTTCTACTAGATCTTTTATATGCAAACTGTCCTAACTCATCTAAAAGTAATCTTTCAAATATTTCTCAATATCATTTTTAGCCTCCAATTATGAAAGTTATTAGCATCAATTCTTCCTTTGTCGAGGAGTTTCTACAATGTTATTATTATATGAAAGCTCTAAAACTTTCTATAAAATCTTCCATATTGTATTCAGTTCTTCCATACGACTTCTCACCTTGTTATACTAGTATAAGTATAGCTTAGACTTATATTTAAAATATCATGTATTCTATTTGCACTTGCATATTCCCTTAATTTTTAAGATATATTCAGCTAAAAAGTTTGACTGTATTTTTCATTTTAAAGCCTCCTTTATTTTTAAAACACAAATTTTTGTCTTTTATAGTTTGTATTATACAAACATATTAATATATTTTTACTTTTGTCAAATTATTTTTAGATACAAATTATTTAAAAATAATATTTGTAAATCTAAATTTATATGATTATTATCTTAAATGGAGTATAAATAAATTGAGTGAGTAATTTTGCAGAGACTAAAACTTGCTGGAACTTAGAAATATGAAAGCAACTAAATTATCAGGAGTGACTAATGTAAATAATCTACTGTTTCTCAATATTTAAGTGGAGAATATGAAGCTAAAAAGATAGGATTGAATTATTTGCAGAGGTTTTAAATGTGAATGAACTTTGGTTGGAGGCTATGATCTTCCTATGAAAATGAAGATGATAAGGAAAAAGATATTTTTAATTAAAGTATCAGTTGAGTGCAGACGAAATGAAATACGAAAAATATGTAATGACTACTTCGACACTTATGTTTTAATGGTAAACCTGTATCAGAAGAAGACAAAATGAATTAGAAAGGTAAGAATTTTTCATTCGATGCATTGCTTAAAAAGAAGCTGATGAAAATAATGACGGAAAGAAAGAGATTCTAAAATTGATTGATAATTTATATTTTGAGTTTGGGACAAAAATCCTATAAGTATTTGTAAGGGATTTTAGTGTTGAAATTGTTTCAGCTAATATAGAAATGAAAGGTTTATACACTGTTGTTTTTGAATTCAAAATTAATAGTTGTTCAGTCTTGCTTGAGGGGACTTGCAAACTTTTTGTCATGGGACATGAGCTTTTTCATGCTCTCGAACATGATTGTGATGAGATAAGATTTTTAGGGAGCACACTGGTTTTTAAAAACTTCTATCTATGAAGAGAGCTAATTTCTTTTCAGTCCAACTTTTAAAAGATTATATTGAATATCATCAAGATGAGGTTGCTGACTTAGAAATTGCTGATGAAATAGAAAAATTTATATAAATAAAAAGTAAAATAGTTCGTTACCGAGTGAGTTTCTTAACGATAAAATCAGAAATTCGCTGCAATTGAAACTCGCTCTGTTCAAACACTCCTGCATTTGCTCAACCATTCTTTTGATTTTTATCTAAAGATTTCCATTCGTAACTACTTATTTTTACTTTTGATAGATACTAATATGAGGTAGTCTCTTTCTTATTTTTATTCTCCCTCAATTTTCAGGGAACATTATTCTTTCCAACACCTTCAATTATTATATGTAGTATCATCATATGAATTTCTTGTACTCTATCTGAGTGTTTTCCAGGAACAATAAATTCATAATCCACGTGACCTTAAGCTTTCCACCATCTTTTCCAAGTAAAGCCACAGTTACAAGCCTTGTGCTTTTAGCTTGTTCAACTGCCTTTATAACATTGGCAGAATTCACTGGTTGAAATTCCATGAGACATACTCTCCTTCTTTTCCATAGAGCTTCAACACCTTTGCGAAAAGATATAATCAAAACCATAATCATTTTCAACACAAGTTATATGAGATGGATCTGATATAGTTGCTGGCAAGGCTCTTCTTTCTTTCTAAATCTTCCTGTAAGATTCTTCTCATGAAATGCATGGCATCACAGTTACCACCATTACCACATGATTAAAACTTTGTTTCCTTTAGTAAATATATCTGCTATTTCTTAGCCACTTTTCAGTTTCTTTTTCTTTCTTCTTCTCTTCAATGAATTTTTAATAATTCTAATTCTGTTTTATATGAAGTTATTAAATTCATATTTACACCTCTTCTAATTTCTAGAACCTTCCATAACTATCTTATGACTTTTTAACTAAATCAATAAACTTTTGTTATTGTTGAGATAGATCTTTTTATCTTTAGTAATAATAAGTTCATATCCATCTTTAATTTCATCAATTTTAGCTATAACTTTGAAAAGTTCCTTTTCTTATATCCTTATATACAGAATAATACAGATATTGCATTCCTATTCCTTCTCTATCAGACCTTTTGACTACTTCCAAGTTTCCAAGAACATGTGATTTTGGTAAAGTTAATACCATATTTATCTTCAATATATTCAATAGCCTTTATTATTATTTTTGTATTACATCTCTTGTGATAATAGATCTTTTCAATATCTTTTATATTATCATAATGTTTTGAGCTAATTAAAACATAAGGACCTATTTTCTATGGAATTATTTCAAATTAGAATCTCGTTATATGTTGGTTCTCTATTATTATCATCTAGTTCTCCTTCTTTAAGAGTTTTAACAGATGTTCTTTATTTGACATAGTTATATTAGTATTCAATTTCCCTCACTATGAAAGAAAAATTCTTTCATAAGGCTAGGAGTAAGGGTTCTGCAATGATAGCTGAGCTCTATTGCTATTCTTGCCTATCAGATTCTGACTCTTGAGATTTCTTTTTCTGCTCTTTTACCTTTTCAAAAATATCTTCAGCCATTTTGTACAAAAGTTTCTCACTAGTAAGTAAACTTAATTTTTGAACTTCTATCGAATAATTTTACTTTTAATATGTCTTCAAATTTTTTACTAGAATAGAAACTGCTGACTGATTGATGAAAAGTTTTTCAAGCAGCCTGTGAAACTCTTGGCTTTTAGCAACTTCATAAAATTTCTAAATAGTGTAGATCCACTTTAATCCTCCGACTTCATATTTGAGATTTTTAAATATTTTTATCATAATCCTTTCATAATTTCCATAAATATTATTTATGAAATATATATTTACTTTTTACCTCTCATATATATTCTTTGAGCATATTGGAAGAATGCATATCCTGAAAACCATTGATACTACAGCTTTTATATTAAGAGTAGTTGTGCCATCATCTAGTTTATTTGAGAATTGTTGTGCCCAATTAAACTATCCAATAATAAAACAGTAAGTAGTAAAGCTATTGTTGGAATTATTACATCCATCATACTTTTATTAGCTCAAAACTTCTTCTTTATACCATGAAGAATGAAATTACAGCTAAAGAACATTATGAACTGTACAAATCTTTGATATTGAACTGATAATGATTATTCCACTCATATTATAGTTAAATACCAAGGAATAACCCACAGCTATTATAGCTGTCAATAGGAAAGATGTTAAAGTAGTCCTCCCTGTTCTTTTTACAAAAACTCAGTATTGTTTTATTTGCCATAGCTCAAATCACTCTTGGGTATGGAGTGAAGCCGCCACATTTATACCAAACATCGACATAGTGCACCTATAATTATTATGTAATATTGATTTTTAAAAATTGAGCTAGAACTACTAGTTCTTTTTGATGTTACCATAGCTACTGGATCAATATACATAGATACAATACTATAAGTATATACAGACTATTATTACTACAGCTAGTATAGCTCTTGGTAGATTCTTTTCAGTTCTTCCATATCAGCTGAACCGCGCAGCACTTTCTAAATCCTGTGAATCCATAAAAGCCTATAAGTGCAGTAACAAATACTGAAGTTGTGAATGTTGGAATAAGATTATTTCCATCTGCATCTTTAGTAGATTCATTTCTAGATGACTCCACCAGATTAATATACATACCTGCTATTATTGTTATCGTTCGGCTCCTACAACCTATAGTTGAAATATTATGATCATGTGGTAGTTTTGTCCCTATGAGATTGATAATAAGTAGATTAACATTAAAAGTTATGAAAACCTATTGTTGCAGTTTTCATATCAGATGAATCTTTTACAAGAATGAATAGAGTTGTCTTTAACAACTCCGTTCATAACTCCCCAAGCTATACTTGCTGATACAACTCTTGTAATCAACATAAGAGCTAACTTCATCTCCAAATGCTGCCTTTTGAATAGCATAAGCTGCACACAATTTTTATGACATATTTTGAAGCAGCCAAAAGTTACTGCTAAGACAGCTGCAAAGGCTGCTGCTGCTAAATGAAATCCAGCCTTACTGCCTAACTAATTTTTGCAACAACTCCAGCGATAAGAAGGTCTCTGTTCCAATAATAGAATTTATAGTTACAGTATACTATTGACCAGAAATTCATGATTATTTGATTCTTCCCCATATTCCTCTCAGTCATCACTCATTGCTATTTGTAGCTACATCTGATGGTCTGAGAAAACTCTCTCAACTACATCATTCTACTAACATGTTTCAGGTGCATCATTTGTACTAGGTATATGTATATCATCTTGTGTTGTAGCCACTTCATCCATCAGCTAACTCGCCTAACTTTAATCGTCAATACTTTCGCATCTAAAAGCTTGGTGGTAAGAAGGAGTTTACCATGGTTTCTTTTTCAAAAGATTTCTGAAATATTAGATTTTCTTCTGTTTGTTCTTATGAGTTTTTCAATGTTGGTTTAAGCTTTCAATTATGTTTTAAACCTTTTTCCTTCAATAAATCTTGGTGTTATTCCTCCACCTGCAACATTTGTGTTGGCTTCATATTCCTAAAATTGGTAGATTTCTTTTTGCTCTTCTAATAAAGCATTTCGCGTCTCTCTTTCGGGAAGTTTCTAATAGTAGACTTGGCTGTTGTCCGCAGTTGCCATGGGCTGTATCATCACACCTGATATGATAATCCGTCTGTTGGCTGATATTAACTTCTTTATCCTTATTGAAAAATTATTAATGAGAACTCCTCCTGCTTTCTAACAACATCAACATAATCTTTCTTCCATAAACTCTTTTATATTATACCAAAACTTTACTGTCCTGAACCTCCGACTGAGTCGCGGGGAGGTTTCTTGGTGTCAATTGCTTCTGTTGTATTAAATTTTCAAACTATCCCCATAGTTCCCTACAGTTTCATATATTGTATATTTAGCACTTGTACCCTATATCTTTGTCCTTCTTTTAATACTTCATTATATCTCTGTATGCTTACAACTCCACATACTGTGAACCAAGTCCATTCTCTCACACTTAAATCTTTTACTTCTTCTTCTCTCTATATTATATTTGACTTCTTGCAAAAATTTATCTACTCTTACCTTGTTTTCCATTCCTTTATAACTTAGTATTCTATTAAATTCCTCCATAGTATCTACAATATTTCTTAATTTATGATTTTTACCATATTTTTCTTGTAAATCTTCATACAAATAATATCATATTCTTTTATTACTTGTTGTTAATTTTTGCAAAATCTTCTCTTTGATTGATATTTTTCAAATCATCTTTTCACTTTATTCTAACTGGCTATTTGAACTACCCGCTTTGGTTTCGTGATAGTCTTCTTTGTAATATAGCTAATTTATTCAAAGATTTTGTAAATATTTGGATTTTCTATTAATTTCATCACTAATCATAAGTCCTTTATACCTAAATCTATTCCAACATTCTTGTTTGTACTTTCTAATTTTCTTGCTTTTACGTCAGTACAACACAGAGATATATATTATTTTCCACTAGGTGCTTGAGGTTGTTTTATTATTCTTCCTTGTGGTTTTGTCTCTTATTTTAATTTTCTACTTGGGTACTTTTGTCCATTTGTCAAAACTCTATATTATTTGTATAATTGGATTTCTGTAATTTTCTATTATCTTTCTTAATTTAAACTTTGAATAGCCTCTTCACTAAAAAGTTTTATAGGCTTATCTAAATCTTAAATTTTTGTAAAAATTTATCTACATCTTTGCTTTTTTCTTGTTTTATGGCAATGCTACATTGGTATGTAACATTTTTCTCTTTTGTATATAGTTCTTGTTTAAACTAAAAAGTATTATAGACATATCTTACACAACCAAGTACAATTTTAATATTTATATTTGAGTTTTAGATAAATCTAAACTTATATGCTTTTCCATGCAATTTCCTCATTTACCATATATAGTATGTCACTTTTTTATACTATAGTAAATGAAAATGAAATTTTCTAAATATGTGAACCTAAAATTGACTCAATTGTTTTGGGGTTATAAATTCACATAGAGTACGCTACCACTTATGCAGTTCTCTTGGCATATGCTCCTTAATAAATTAAGGAATTGACCTTGAACTTTCTTAATATTTCTATTGGCACAGACCTGTCTTATCCTGGCTCTATCTGTTTGGGTCTGCCACTTCCACTGCTTTGTGTGCTTTCATGGAATGTCGTGAACACCTTTCGGTCTTGGCTGCTGATTGCCATTATCTTAACGCCCAAGATTTTAACCTTATGCCATCTAGTATCCTTTTTCTGCTTTCATACTTCCACATTTAACACCATATTATTTAGGTACTATATTTGGTCTCACTAATTTTGAGGAGTTCAACAATTCAGTAATGTTGAATAGCTTTTTTTTAAAATTTACTCTGCCCCTGCTATATACTGGCTATGCTGTAATAGTCCTAACTCGTGACACCCTAGTGCTAGAGTCACAAGTGTGCGACCATATTTTAATCAACTATTACACTTGTTGATATTCGTTAGTAGTTTCTTTGTGTTTCTCCTTTGCATTACATCTTATTAATACTAGTGTTCAAGTAAAATATTCTTTTGGCTTCTCTGTTTCTGTGCATCAATTTTGGTAACCTGTCATCTTGATTTGTGCGGTGTGCATTGTTGTCTTGGACTAATCATGCCAGTGTCCAGGTGCAGCCTTGTCT
>BNJU01003108.1_pt1 | contig 147532 bp, 205 predicted proteins | sample 8539281 | NCBI WGS metagenome assembly BNJU01 (sample SAMD00202456, study PRJDB9452) | human saliva metagenome | isolation source: human saliva | place: Japan | reverse complement strand
TGGAAGTGTGATTGGGTAAAGTAAAAGACCAACGTTATCCACGTTGGTTTTTCTTGATTATGTGCGAGATTTTCTAAGAAAGTGATCTATCTCTTTTTGTGATCTGAGGATGACCACTTTATCTGGATAGGTTTTCTGAACCCACTTATAGCGCTCTTTAGCAGATTTGCTCCGCCCATCCCTGAGAATCCATCTGATAAACTCCCAATTAAAATTGTTCTTGACAACCAGCTGCCATACTTTCTCTGACCTTGCCTCGGTATGTGAGGTACCGTTTAAAGGCTCGAAAGAGACAGGTCAATGGCGAAAAATTAAGAAAGATGATTTGGTCAGCATCCTGCATTCTTTCCTCATAGAAACACCAAGAATAATTTCCCATCAATGACCCAAGCTTCTTGCTTGGTGAGAAAGTTTTTCATCTCGGCCAACATCCATTCACGGTCACTGTCTTGCCAACCAGGTTGAAATTGGAGTGTGTCCATGTGAAGTTTTGGGATGGAGTAGCAGTGAGACAACTTTTCGGCTAGAGTTGACTTACCAGCACCAGAATATCCGATAATTGAGATTTTCATTTTCTACCTTTTCCAATTTGGAGACAAAAACAGCCTCTATGGACTGTTTCTTATTTAGCAAGTTTAGCTGAAAGACGAGCTTTATCGCGGCTTGCTTTGTTTTTGTGAATCAAACCTTTAGTTTCTGCTTTATCGATAGCTGAGCTAGCAGCACGGAAAAGTTCTTCAGATGGGTTTGCTTCGAAAGCTTTGATAGCAGTACGCATAGCTGATTTTTGAGCTGAGTTCTTTTCGTTTTGTTTAACGTTCAATTCAGCGCGTTTGATAGCTGATTTAATGTTTGCCAATGTTCTTACCTCCATATTTACTAACTATACCATTATATCTGAAAACTTACGTTTTGACAAGGGAAAATTATTTTTTTAAGTAAATTTCATCGATTTCATGGTTCTTTGTTTTATGAAGAATCACTTCTGCACGATTTCTAGTTGGTTCAATATAATTTTGTAGATTTGTGAGATTGATACTGGTCCAGACCTGATGGGCAAAGGATTCCACTTCCCCAATCGGCATTTGTGTAAAACGATAATAGTAGCTATCAGGGTCGTTTTGGGCTAGGCTCAGCATTTTCAAGAAACGGTCTAGATACCAACTCTCGATGTCATCCACTGCAGCATCAACGTAGATTGAAAAGTCAAAGAAGTCAGTGATATAGAGACGCTCGTTTTGTGGATTTTGAAAGACGTTAATCCCTCAACAATGACAAAATCAGCAGCTTTGACGCTTTGCTTTTCCTCAGGACGATGTCGTAGACTTCATGAGAATAGACAGGAATATCTACATCTTGTCCATTTTTGATGCGGTCCAGGAAGTTGAGAAGAGCTTCCATATCATAGCTTTCAGGAAATCCCTTGCGATTTAAAATTCCTTGTTCAATTAAGGTCTGATTGGGATAGAGAAAGCCATCAGTTGTTACCAACTCAACCGTAGCATCTGTAAGCGTACGGGACAGTAGGATTTGAAGTAGGCGACTGGTTGTGGATTTTCCAACGGCAACACTCCCAGAAACCCCAATGATAAAAGGCTGAGATTTGCTTTTCCGTTGAAGGAAAATTCTTTTGAAAAAGGCCAAGTCATCCTTGGTACGCTTATAAATCTGGATGAGATGGGCTAGAGGAGATAGACATCGGTAACATCCTGTAGACTAATCTGGTCATTAAAAACTCTTGATGGATTCTAATTCCTCTTCAGTCAACGGAGGTGTTGTTTTCGATGTAAAGATTGCTAAGTCTGGCGGCTGATTTTTCAAAATGTAAAAATTCGTTGGTCATAAGTTTGTCTTTCTGATTCGATATCTTAGTATAGCATATTTTGAGACTAAAAACATCTAGTATCTTATAGAAAAGTTTCTTTCGATTAGAAAAATAATGACAAACTACATCGTATTATCAAATTACTTGGAAACGATTTAATATTTCGTTAAATTATGGTAAAATAGTTTCATGAGTAAAAATGTATTATGCAGAGAATCCTGATGCTGCTCACGACATTCATGAGTTGAGAGTGGACTTGTTGGGAGAAAAATGACCTTTTTGACGGATGCGGGTGTTTTAGTAAGAAAAATGATTGACTTTGGGAAGTCAACTCTTGCTCAAGTGTCTTGAGGTCAACCAAGGAGAAAACTGTTCTTGATGTAGGCTGTGGTTACGGACCTTTGGGGCTTGTCTTTAGCTAAAGGCTTATGGAGTTCAGGCTACCATGGTCGATATCAATAATCGTGCCTTGGATTTAGCGCGACAAAATGCTGAACGAAATAAAAGTAGAAACGACGATTTTCCAGTCCAACGTCTATGAACAAGTTGAAGGACATTTTGACCATGTCATTTCAATCCTCCTATCCGTGCGGGTAAGCAAGTGGTTCATGAAAATCATTGAGAAAAGTAAAGATTTCTTGGAAATTGGTGGGGATTTAACAATCGTTATCCAGAAAAACAAAGGGCTCCAAGTGCCAAGTCCAAGATGGAAGATGTTTTTGGCAATTGTGAAGTCGTTAAAAAGATAAGGGATACTATATCCTTAGAAGTGTGAAAAGAATGAGAGCAGTTGATTTAATCCAAAAAACGAAACGGGCAAGAATTGACTTCAAGTGAAATTGAATGGCTAGTCAAGGGGCTACGTAGATGGAACGGTACCTGATTACCAAATGTCTGCTCTTGCAATGGCTATTTATTTCAAAGGAATGACTACTCGAGAAATATCTGATTTGACCATGAAGATGGTCAAGACAGGCAAGAGTTTGATTTATCAGCTATTGAAGGGGTTAAAGTTGACAAGCATTCTACGGGTGGTGTTGGTGATAAGGTGACCTTGATTTTTGGCTCCTCTTGTTTGCTAGCTTTGGTGTGCCTGTAGCAAAAAATGAGTGGTCGTGGTCTCGGCCATACAGGTGGAACGATTGATAAATTGGAGTCCATTAAGGGCTATCAAGTAGAACGTAGTCAAGAAGGATTTCATTGCATCAAAGTGCAGGATATTGGTGTATCTGTCATTGGGCAATCCGACCAGCTGGTCAAAGCAGATAAAGCTTCTTTATGCCCTTCGTGATGTGACCGCAACTGTTGACACGATTCCTTTGATTGCGAGTTCGGTGATGAGCAAGAAAATCGCGGCAGGAGCGGATGCTATTTTGCTAGATGTGACTGTCGGTGAGGGCGCCTTCATGAAGACGGTTGATGAGGGCGCGTGAATTGGCTCAAACCATGGTAGATCTTGGCAAGGCTGTTGGTCGTAAAAACAGTTGCAGTCATTACGGACATGAGTCAGCCATTTGGGACGAGCGATTGGAAATCGCCTTGAAATCCTTGAGGCATTGGAGATTTTACAAGGACAAGGCCGTCAGGATATTACCCACTTCATCTGTGAATTGACACAAATTATGCTTGGTTTTAGCAAATGTAAACAAGACAGTTGAAGAAGTTCGACAACATCTTGAAAATGGACAAGCGCTGGCTAAGTTTGAGGAAATGGTCCGAGCCCAAAGGTGGAGACTTGGAAGACCTCTATCGTCCTGTAAATGTAGCCCATGTGGTGGAAATCCCTGCTCAGGAAACAGGTGTCATTTCAGCTCTTCCCAGCCATGGACTTTGGCCTCTATGCTATGAGACTGGGTGCTGGTCGTGCAGTCAAGACTGATGATTTGGACTATGAAACTGGAATTGTTTTTGAAAAGAAAGTTGGAGATTCCGTTCAAAAGGGAGAAATTGTTGCAAAAAGTATACACAAATGGAAAAATTCTCCTCAGCTAGTTACAGATTTTTCAAAAATATGTTAAAAATAAATGATAGCGTGCAAAGTTTACGAGAAATTATAGAAATAATCTCATAAACCGCAGGAGAATCCGAATATGAAATTAAATAAATATATCGATCATACGCTTTTTAAAAACAAGATGCGACAGAAAAACAAATTGATTGTTTGTTGTCTGAGGCTAGAGAGTATGATTTTGCCAGTGTTTGTGTCAATCCGACCTGGGTTGAACATGCTAAAAAAGGACTTGAAGGCACAGATGTCAAGGTCTGTACAGTAGTAGGTTTCCCTTTGGGGGCAACAACTTCAGCTGTGAAAGCATTTTGAAACCAAAGAAGCTATTCAAAAATGGTGCAGATGAGATTGATATGGTAATCAATGTTGGAGCTCTCAAAATCAGGTAATCTTGATTTGGTTGAATCGGACATCCGTGCTGTTGTAGAAGCAAGTGGTGACAAGTTAGTGAAAGTCATCATTGAAGCTTGCCTTCTGACAGACCCCGAAAAAGTTGTGGCTTGTCAATTAGCCCAGAAAGCGAGAGCTGACTTTGTTAAAACATCTACTGGATTTTCAACTGGTGGCGCTACAATAGCAGATGTTAGATTAATGTGCGAAACTGTTGGACCTGATATGGGAGTCAAGGCTGCTGGTGGAGCTCGTTCTTATGCAGATGCTCTTGCCTTTAGTGGAAAGCAGGGGCGACTCGTATCGGAACTTCAGCTGGGGTAGCCATTTTTAAAAGGAGAACTAGCAGATGGCGACTACTGAGTTGATTGAACTAGCAATTAAAACCAGCAAGAAAGCCTATGTGCCCTATTCTCACTTTTCCTAGTCAGCGCTGTTTCTGGTGGCGAAAGATGGGAACATTTATACAGGTGTCAATATCGAGAATGCTAGCTATTCTTTGACAAACTGCGGAGAGCGTACAGCGATTTTTAAAGCAGTTTCTGAAGGCCAAAGAGAATTTTCAGAATTGATTGTCTATGGTCAGACTGAAAAACCAATTTCACCATGTGGCGCTTGTCGCCAAGTGATGGCTGAATTTTTTGAACAAGATCTAAAAGTGACCTTAGTCGCAAAAGATAAATCGACGGTCGAGATGACGGTCGGGGAATTACTTCCATACTCTTTTACAGACTTAAACTAGTCTGAGTCGCTCTCTGAGTGGCACGGTCCTTGTGACCAACCAATCCATACTTGCAACATCGTTGCACATCTTATTTAGGAGGTTCAGTAATGAACAAGAAACAATGGCTAGGCCTTGGTCTAGTTGCAGTGGCAGCAGTTGGACTTGCTGCATGTGGTAACCGCTCTTCTCGTAACGCAGCTTCATCTTCTGATGTGAAGACAAAAGCAGCAATCGTCACTGATACTGGTGGTGTTGATGACAAATCATTCAACCAATCAGCTTGGGAAGGTTTGCAAGACTGGGGTAAAGAACACAATCTTTCAAAAGATAAAGGTTTCACTTACTTCCAATCAACAAGTGAAGCTGACTACGCTAACAACTTGCAACAAGCGGCTGGAAGTTACAACCTAATCTTCGGTGTTGGTTTTGCCCTTCACAATGCGGTTGAAGAAGCAGCAAAAGACCACTCTGACTTGAACTATGTCTTGATTGATGATGTGATTAAAGATCAAAAGAATGTTGCTAGCGTAACATTTGCTGATAACGAAGCTGCTTATCTTGCGGGTGTTGCAGCAGCTAAAACAACTAAAAACAAAAACAAGTTGGTTTTTGTAGGGTGGTATCGAGTCTGAAGTTATCTCACGTTTCGCTGCTGGATTTAAGGCTGGTGTTGAGTCAGTAGACCCATCTATCAAAGTACAAGTTGACTATGCTGGTTCATTTGGTGATGCTGCTAAAGGTAAAACAATTGCAGCAGCACAATACGCAGCTGGTGCAGACGTTGTTTACCAAGCAGCAGGTGGAACAGGTGCTGGTGTCTTTGCAGAAGCAAAATCACTCAACGAAAGCCGTCCTGAAAATGAAAAAGTTTGGGTTATCGGTGTTGACCGTGACCAAGTAGCAGAAGGTAAGTACACTTCTAAAGATGGCAAAGAATCAAACTTCGTTCTTGTATCTACTTTGAAACAAGTTGGTACAACTGTAAAAGATATTGCTAACAAGGCAGAAAAAGGTGAATTCCCTGGCGGTCAAGTGATCGTTTACTCATTGAAAGATAAAGGGGTTGACTTGGCAGTAACAAACCTTTCAGAAGAAGGTAAAAAAGCTGTTGAAGATGCTAAAGCTAAAATCCTTGATGGAAGCGTAAAAGTTCCTGAAAAATAATGGATGGAAGTCATTTCTTAGGGAAGCGGCCCTCGGCCGCTTTTTTAAGAGTTGAGACAAAGTCATTTTTGTCTCAGTAAAAACTTGCTACTAGACAAACTAGCAAGTTTTATTGAAATAAAATAAGACTCTGAAAGGAAGAGCACATGGCACACGAAAAATGTCATTGAGATGCGTGATATTACCAAGGTGTTTGGTGAATTTGTTGCCAACGACAAAATCAACCTGCACCTACGAAAAAGGTGAAATTCATGCACTTTTAGGAGAAAATGGGGCTGGTAAGTCCACGCTCATGAACATGTTAGCAGGGCTTCTTGAACCAACCAGTGGTGAAATTGTGGTCAACGGTCAAGTTGTCAACCTCGACTCACCATCTAAAAGCAGCTAGCTTGGGAATTGGAATGGTTCACCAGCACTTTATGTTGGTAGAAGCCTTCACAGTGGCTGAAAACATCATTTTAGGTAGTGAATTGACTAAAAATGGTGTGCTAGATATCGCTGGAGCTAGCAAAGAAATCAAGGCTCTTTCTGAACGTTGTGAGCTTAGCTGTTGACCCTTCTGCCAAGGTAGCAGACATCTCAGTTGGAGCCCAACAACGTAGAAATTTTAAAAACCCTTTATCGGGGGCTGATATCCTTATCTTTGACGAACCAACGGCTGTTTTGACTCCATCAGAAATTGATGAGTTGATGGCTATTTATGAAAAAAATCTTGTCAAAGAAGGAAAATCAATTATCTTGATCACCCACAAGTTGGACGAGATTCGCGCAGTTTCTGACCGTGTTACAGTTATCCGTCGTGGGAAATCAATTGAGACAGTTGAAATCGCAGGGGCTACCAATGCTGATTTGGCAGAAATGATGGTAGGACGTTCTGTTTCCTTTAAAACGGAGAAACAAGCCTCTCAACCAAAAGAAGTGGTCTTGTCTATTAAAGACTTGGTGGTCAATGAAAAACCGTGTGTCCCAGCTGTGAAAAAATCTGTCCTTGGATGTTCGTGCTGGAGAGATTGTTGGGTATTGCGAGGGATTGATGGAAATGGTCAGTCTGAACTGATTCAAGCCATCACAGGTCTTCGAAAGGTTGAATCTGGTAGCATTGAGCTAAAAGGAGATTCAATTGTAGGCTTGCACCCACGTCAGATTACAGAGTTGAGTGTTGGGCACGTTCCAGAAGACCGTCACCGTGATGGATTGATTTTGGAAATGATGATTTCTGAAAATATTGCCCTTCAAACCTACTATAAAGAACCACATAGTAAAAATGGAATTTTGAACTATTCAAATATTACTTCTTATGCTAAAAAGCTAATGGAAGAGTTTGATGTTCGTGCTGCCAGTGAATTTGTTCCTGCAGCTGCACTCTCAGGAGGAAATCAACAAAAAGCAATTATTGCTCGTGAAATTGATCGAGATCCTGATCTCCTTATCGTCAGCCAGCCAACTCGTGGGTTGGATGTCGGTGCCATTGAATATATCCACAAAGCGCTTGATTGAAGAGCGTGATAATGGGAAAGCTGTCCTTGTTGTCAGCTTTTGAATTGGATGAGATTTTAAACGTCTCAGATCTATTGCCGTTATCCACGATGGTAAGATTCAGGTATTGTATCACCAGAAACAACCAATAAACAAGAACTTGGTGTCTTGATGGCTGGTGGAAACTTGGGGAAAGGAGAAGAGTGATGTCTAAAAATTACAACAAATTTTCGGTTCCCTTGATTTCTGTCTTCCTAGGAATTTTACTCGGAGCCATTGTCATGTGGATCTTCGGTTATGATGCTATTTGGGGCTACGAAGAATTGTTCTATACAGCCTTTGGTAGTCTGCGTGGGATTGGAGAAATCTTCCGTGCCATGGGGCCTTTGGTCTTGATTGGTCTTGGCTTTTGCTGTTGCCAGTCGTGCTGGTTTCTTTAACGTCGGACTTCCTGGTCAGGCTTTGGCAGGTTGGATTCTCAGTGGTTGGTTTGCCTTGTCGCATCCAGATATGCCACGTCCCTTGATGATTCTAGCAACTATCGTGATTGCCTTGATTGCTGGTGGAATTGTCGGTGCCATTCCAGGTATTCTTAGAGCTTATCTAGGGACGTCAGAGGTTATCGTAACCATCATGATGAACTACATAGTCTTGTATGTAGGAAATGCCTTTATCCATGCCTTCCTAAAGACTTCATGCAAAGTACAGATTCGACCATTCGTGTTGGGGCTAATGCAACCTACCAGACACCTTGGTTGGCTGAGTTGACTGGTAACTCACGGATGAATATTGGTATTTTTCTTTTGCTCTCATTGCCGTTGCAGTCATTTGGTTCATGCTCAAGAAAACAACCCTTGGTTTTTGAAATCCGTGCGGTTGGTCTTAATCCACATGCTTCAGAATACGCTGGTATTTCTGCTAAACGTACTATTATCCTCTCAATGATTATCTCAGGTGCCTTGGCTGGTCTTGGTGGAGCCGTTGAAGGTCTGGGAACCTTCCAGAACGTCTATGTTCAAGGGATCATCATTAGCTGTCGGATTTAACGGTATGGCAGTTAGTCTGCTTGCAGCTAAACTCACCAATTGGTATTCTCTTTGCAGCCTTCCTATTTGGTGTTCTCAAGTTGGAGCCCTGGTATGAATGCGGCGCAGGTACCGTCTGAGCTTGTCAGCATTGTAACAGCGTCTATTATCTTCTTTGTCAGTGTTCATTACCTTATCGAACGCTTTGTCAAACCGAAAAAAACAAGTTAAAGGAGGTAAGTAAAGATGTCTATTACAACCTTGCTCACCCTCTTGGTGTCTTCTATGCTGATTTACTCAGCACCCCTCATCTTTACAAGTATTGGTGGTGTTTTTCTCTGAACGTGGTGGTGTGGTAAACGTCGGTCTTGAAGGAATTATGGTTATGGGTGCCTTTTCTGGAGTTGTCTTTAACCTTGAATTTGCAGAACAATTTGGAGCAGCAACTCCATGGCTATCCTTGCTTGTAGCAGGATTGGTTGGAGGCCTCTTCTCTATCATCACACGCAGCAGCGACGGTTCATTTCCGTGCAGACCATGTTGTCAGCGGTACGGTATTGAACTTGATGGCGCCTGCCTTGGCTGTTTTTCTTGGTGAAAGTTCTTTATAACAAAGGACAAACCGACAACCTAAGTCAGACTTTTTGGACGCTTTGATTTTCCAGTCTTGGCTAAATATCCCAGTGATTGGTGATATCTTCTTCAAGTCGACTAGTCTGCTTAGGTTATCTGGCGATTGCCTTCTCATTCCTTGCTTGGTTTATCCTCTTCAAGACTCGCTTTTGGTCTTCGTCTCCGCTCTGTCGGTGAACACCCTCAAGCAGCGGATACCTTGGAATCAATGTCTACAAGATGAGATATTTAGGGGTTATTATTTCAGGTTTCCTAGGGTGGAATTGGTGGAGCGATTTATGCTCAATCCATCTCAGTTAACTTCTCAGTGACAACTATTGTTGGGCCTGGATTTATCGCCCTCTGCTGCAAATGATCTTTGGAAAATGGAATCCCAATCGGAGCCATGCTATCTAGTCTCTTCTTTGGACTTTCACAAAGTTTGGCTGTTATCGGCTCTCAATTGCCATTCCTACAAGGAGTGCCTGCGGTTTATCTTCAAATCGCACCTTATGTTTTGACAATTCTTGTCTTGGCAGCCTTCTTTGGAAAAAGCAGTTGCACCAAAAAGCAGATGGTATCAACTATATCAAATCAAAATAAGCATACAAAAACGTCAGTTCAGATGAACTGACCTTTTATTTTTAGGATGTTGGTTGGGTTAGAGTTCAATCCCCAAGGGACAAGATTTTCAGTTTTTATTTTTTTGATACGAGCGATGTTGTCCTTATGACGAATGATAATCAAACTAGCAAGTGCTAGGATAATAGCGATGAAGAGAGGATCATAGTTGCTCAGGATAAAACCAAAAAGTGGAAAGAGTAGAACTCCGATGACAGCCGCGACAGATGCTGTGACACTAGATAGTGAAATCATACTACCAAGATAGAGGGTTCCAAAGAAAACAACTGCTAGAGTAGAGACAGAAGACAGGTGCAAATCCGAAAAATCACTCCAGCACTGGTTGCGACAGCCTTACCCCCTTAAATCCTGCAAAGATAGGGAAGGTATGTCCAATGACAGCCAAAAGTCCAAAGATAAGAGGTGAAACACCTTGCAGATGGAAAAATAATCGGAAGAAGCGTTGCTAGGGTTCCTTTGAAAAAGTCAATGACAAAGGTCGCCATACCAGCTTTCTTACCTAAAATGCGGAAGGTATTGGTTGTCCCAGTGTTACCAGAACCATGTTCGCGCAGATTGATTTGAAAGAATACTTGTCCAATCCAGAGGCCAGACGGAATCGAACCCAGCAGATAGGCTAGGATTAATAAAACTATTGTAATCATACTCCTATTATATCATGAAATGGAGAAAGAAAGGCAGAGAATCTCTTCTGAAATTGTCACACCGGAGAAAGAAAAATTTTTGCAAAAATCCTTAGAAAACCTGTAGAATAGTAAAGATGAACGAATAGGAGGTTCCTTGTGTCAAAAAGGAAATCAATATTAATAATTATAATGATGATGCCATTCAGGTGCTAGAAGGGTTGGATGCGGTCCGAAAACGTCCAGGGGATGTATATCGGATCGACCGATGGAGCTGGTCTCCACCACCTAGTCTGGGAAATCGTCGATAATGCTGTCGATGAGGCCTTGTCTGGATTTGGTGACCGTATTGATGTGACCATTAATAAAGATGGGCAGCTTGACTGTTCAAGACCATGGTCGTGGGATGCCGACTGGATGCACGCTATGGGAATTCCAACAGTTGAGGTTATCTTTACCATTCTTCACGCCGGAGGAAAAATTTGGTCAAGGAGGCTACAAGACATCAGGTGGTCTCCACGGGGTTGAGCTCTTCCGTTGTAAACGCCTTATCAAGCTGGTTGGAAGTTGAAATTACTCGTGATGGTGCAGTTTACAAACAACGTTTTGAAAAATGGTGGCAAACCTGTTACGACTTTGAAGAAAATCGGTACAGCGCCCTAAGTCTAAGACAGGTACCAAGGTTACGTTTATGCCTGATGCGACTATCTTTTCTACGACAGATTTCAGTACAATACCATTTCAGAGCGCCTCAATGAATCAGCATTTTCTCTTAAAAATGTGACCTTTGTCTCTGACAGATAAACGAACAGATGAAGCAATTGAGTTCCACTATGAGAATGGGGTGCAAGACTTTGTTTCTTATCTGAACGAAGACAAGGAAACCTTGACGCCAGTCCTTTACTTTTGAAGGGGAAGACAATGGTTTTCCAAGTGGAAGTAGCTCTCCAGTACAATGATGGATTTTCAGATAACATTCTGTCCTTTGTCAATAACGTTCGTACCAAGGACGGCGGAACGCATGAGACAGGACTCAAGTCTGCTATCACTAAGGTCATGAATGACTACGCGCGTAAGACAGGGCTTTCAAGGAAAAAGATAAAAACCTTGAAGGTTCAGACTATCGTGAGGGACTAGCAGCCGTTCTTCTATCTTGGTTCCTGAAGAACATCTCCAGTTTGAAGGACAGACCAAAGGACAAACTAGGAAGTCCACTAGCTCGCCCAGTTGTGGATGGCATTGTGGCGGATAAGTTGACCTTTCTTTCCTCATGGAAAATGGAGAATTGGCATCTAACCTCATCCGCAAGGCTATCAAGGCCCGTGACGCTCGAGAGCGGCTCACTAAGCGCGTGATGAGAGCCGGAAATGGGTAAGAAAAATAAAAAAAGACAAGGGCTTGTTGTCTGGGAAATTGACCTCAGCCCAATCTAAGAATCCAGCTAAGAATGAACTCTATCTGGTCGAGGGGGACTCTGCCGGTGGCTCTGCCAAACAAGGCCGTGACCGTAAATTTCCAGGCTATCCTACCTCTTCGTGGTAAGGTTATCAATACAGCCAAAGGCCAAGATGGCGGATATCCTCAAAAATGAAGAAATCAACACTATGATTTATACCATTGGTGCGGGTGTGGAGCAGATTTTCTCATTGAGGATGCCAACTATGACAAGATCATTATTATGACCGATGCGGATACTGACGGTGCTCATATCCAGACCTTGCTCTTGACATTTTTACCGTTACATGCGTCCGCTAGTCGAGGCAGGACATGTCTATATCGCCCTTCCACCTCTTTACAAGATGTCCAAAGGAAAAGGCAAGAAAGAAGAAGTGGCTTATGCTTGGACGGATGGTGAGCTAGAAGAACTCCGCAAGCAGTTTGGTAAAGGTGCTACCCTCCAACGTTATAAAGGTCTCGGTGAGATGAATGCGGACCAACTCTGGGAAACAACCATGAATCCAGAAACTCGAACTCTCATTCGTGTCACGATCGAAGACTTAGCACGCGCTGAACGACGTAAACGTCCTCATGGGAGACAAGGTCGAACCACGCCGTGAGTGGATTGAGGATAATGTCAAGTTTACTCTGGAAGAGAGGGGAGATGGTGTTTGAGAAATTTATAAATATTAAAGGAATTATTATGGAAAAATTATTTGTTATTGGAAAATGGATTTGACCTTGCACTGTGGTTTGAAGACACGTTATTTAGAGTTTAAAAACTTTTGTATATCAGCAGTCTATAATTTCTCAAGTTGATGTAGAGCTAGATAAAAATGTCTGAAATAAGAATAAGTTTTTAATGAATTTGAGATTCCTTCTCTACTACAGGTAATTAGTGGTGAGGAATTGTATAATGATCGAGAGGTCGCAAAGAAATATTACGAGTTAATCTTATTATTAGTTAAAGATAAAAAGACTGGAGTGATTTTTGAGAACTCTTTGGCAAAGATAGGCAATATAGAATTTGAACTGAATAGTTTCTATGATGATGAAGGAGATTTAGATCCTTTTTCAAACAGCACATTATATAGAAGATTTTTCAGAAACATTAAAAATTTTTATCAATATGCGACGAATAGCTTTGATTTAGTGGATGGATTAATACGATTCTAAATCAGAAGAGTATGAACATCTTTTACCTACTAAGGAAAGTGCTATTAGACTCAAAGGGAGTTGTACTATATCTAACTTTTAACTATACAATGGTGATTGGAAAGAAAAATATGGTAAAGAAGAGGATATTTTTCATGTACATGGAAAAGCGTGAGGACAAGAAAGTATTTGGTTGGTCACGTAATGTGAGAAGAGGAAAGTAGAGAGGATTTTTAATCCACTTTTCTTTTAAATTATATCATAGATTCTAGCATTGAGGCTGTTAGAAAAGCCTGTAGGACGATTAGAATCTAATGAAATGAAAAACTTTCTGGGAAAGAATTTCTGATGTAACAGAAATTTATTTTATTGGTTTTAATCTAAAAGAAACAAGATTCCCCGGACAAACTATATTTTTCAAAGGATATTTGAAATATTGTCCAAATGTAAAAGTTTTTATTGATGAATTTTAGCCAAAAGATGAAAGAAAAGTCCTATTAAAATACTCTTAAAGAATGATTATATGAAAGCATTAGAATTTTTATAAAAACATAATCAAGTTAGAAGACCCTTTGTAGAGTGACTGATATGAGGAAGATGATCGATATGATTTACAGACTGCCAAAACTTTAAGTTGAGGCTGTCGCCTGTCTGGTTCACGAACCGTACAAAAGCACCAAAGATGAGTTTCAGGATTACGACGTGGTCTCATGTCGTGGATCGACTTAGAGATCTCGACGAGTGACCTTTCTTGGTTGGACCAGTTTGTGCACCACTCGTCAAGTTGAACAATTGCATAATGTACTGGAAAGCGTCTGACTTTATCTTATGCTTCTTTTGAAAGATGGCAGCCGGATTGATGGAACCCTCTGCCTCAAAGACCACATCCGCAGGCCGGGTGGATGAGTGAAGGCAGGATTCACCGTTTCAGAAGATGAGAGAACTTATTTGAGACGATATAGCGCGAGTCCTCAACGCTTTTGGACAATCCCAGCTAGTGCGATAGATTTCCAGAAAGCTCCACGTAGATTTCTGGTGGACTTACGCCACCATGTGGTTAAGTGAGCCTGTTCGCCGCTACATCGTCATTCATACACTGACAATACATCTTTACGTAGTTTGTCAACAAGAACTCCTAAAGGTCTTGGCAGCAGATGTTACAGCCGATAAGAGGACGATTGATAGTGGCAAGCAAACCAAAGTATTCTGCTAACTGTTTACTCACTGCAGAGAAAAGGAATTCTCAAATCTGCTTGATTTCTCAGAGTTTCAGAATAAACCCAGTCTTTGGTAGCTAGTCATGGGTCTCTTCTACAGAGAAAGGCAGAATTTAGCCCCAAAAGTTGAGAATATTGACTCACGATAAAGAGTAGGTCGCTGAGAGAATGAGTTCAGTATGCTGAGGAGAGTGAGCAGGAGTGAACTATGACACCGGAAATGCGTGTTTGAGAGATTAATCAATGCGATTGGTTACCAACAGGTTGGATTAATCGTGGATTGCAGCTCGGAGGAATAATAGTACCTATTATCTCAGCTCTCTGGATTCTCTTTGGAGAGATTCAAAGAGATTTAACAGAGAATGTTGAAAATCAGAACAGAATATTAGATGAACTGGCAACAAAAGTTAGAAACTATTCAAACTTCAATCGTCATATTTTCAGAACTGGACAAAACAGCAGAGATCAACTCTCCAAACCCAAGAAAAAGGTTGAAGAAAACCCACAGCTATGAGAATTAGCACCACAGCAATCTAGGAAGTCCTAATCAGCTGACCATGCAGGTTCATTATAAAGAATTTTGAGCTGTACAGAGTAGTCTTGATGAGAATCGAAGCATTTTATGAGATTGCGCCAACAAGTGTGTTTCTGATCTGATTCTGTCACCCGAAGTCAGAAAGGAATACGATGTTCTCTCGGAGATTCGGACCATAGTACAATCACAGAATTCCAATTTCTTTAGATGAAAAATATCCCGCCATATTGTTTTGATGATTTTTAAAATTAAAAGGGGTACTACGATAGATTTGTACAAGAGCAGATATCAGTGACGAATGATCTTTGAAAAATATTATTTATCCAGGCTAAAAAGAAATTTGCAAGTGGAACTGAGAACAGATGCTGTCTTAACTACTCAAACTGATTTTGAAGGGAGATCGTTTCTACAGAAATTTCCGGCAAGCGACACGTCCGCTTGTACGTAACCGAACACGGTACTCATCTCGCAGTAAAATATCGCTTTGTTCTACAAAAATCTGCACTCTATATTCTTCTTTTGAAGGAGTTTGAACACGCCTAGACGTATGTGTGAAAGAGATAAAATTTCTTGTAGGGCATCGCTTCTGTCAAGAATTTTCTATTTTCACTTGCATTTCTGGGCTCTGTATCCTATATGTCTAACATTCAAAATATGTCCCTCGAGGACATCATGGGAGAGCGTTTTGGTCGCTACTCCAAAGTACATTATTCAAGACCGAGCTTTATGCAGATATTCGTGATGGGTTTGAGCCGGTTCAACGTCGTATTCTTTATTCGATGAATAAGGATGGTAATACCTTTGACAAGAGCTATCGTAAGTCAGCCAAGTCTGTCGGTAATATCATGGGGAATTTCCACCACATGGTGACAGTTTCTATCTGATGATGCCATGGTCCGTATGTCGCAGGACTGGAAGAAATCGTGAGATTCTAGTCGAAATGCACGGTAATAACGGTTCTATGGACGGAGATCCGCCTGCAGCTATGCGTTATACCGAGGCGCGTTTGTCTGAGATTGCGGGTTATCTTCTTCAGGATATCGAGAAGAAGACAGTTCCTTTTTGCTTGGAACTTTGACGATACCGAGAAAGAGCCGACAGTCTTGCCAGCAGCCTTTCCAAACCTCTTGGTCAATGGTTCGACTGGGATTTTCGGCTGGTTATGCCACAGACATTCCTCCCCATAATTTGGCTGAGGTCATCGATGCAGCGGTTTACATGATTGACCATCCAACGAGTTTGATAAACTCATGGAATTCTTGCCTGGAGCCCAGACTTCCCCGACTGGAGGGATTATCCAGGGTCGTGATGAAATCAAGAGGCCTATGAAACTGGGAAAAGGGCGCGTGGTTGTTCGTTCTAAGACTGGAATTGAAAAGCTAAAAGGTGGTAGGAACAAATTGTTATCACTGAGATTCCTTATGAAATCAACAAGGCCAATCTAGTCAAGAAAAATCGATGATGTTCGTGTCAATAACAGGTAGCTGGGATTGCTGAGGTTCGGGATGAGTCTGACCGTGACAGTCTTCGTATCGCTATCGAACTCAAGAAAGACTGCCAATACGGAGCTGGTTCTTAACTATCTCTTTAAGTACACAGACCTGCAAATCAACTACAACTTTAATATGGTGGCGATTGATATTTTCACACCTCGTCAGGTTGGGATCGTCCCAATCTTGTCCAGCTATATCGCCCACCGTCGTGAAGTCATTTGGCGCGTTCACGCTTTGACAAGGAAAAAGGCTGAGAAACGTCTCCCATATCGTCGAAGGTTTGATTCGTGTGATTTCGATTTTGGACGAAGTCATTGCCATATCCGTTCTTCCGAGAATAAAGGCTGACGCCAAGGAAAAACCTCAAGGTCAGCTATGATTTTACAGAGGAGCAGGCTGAGGGCTATCGTAACCTTGCAACTTTACCGTTTGACCAATACAGACGTGGTTGTCTTTGCAGGAAGAAAGAAGCAGAACTTCGTGAAAGATTGCTATGCTGGCAGCTATTATCGGTGATGAACGAACTATGTACAATCTCATGAAGAAAAGACTTCGTGAGGTTAAGAGAGAAGTTTGCGACTCCGCGTTTGAGCACTTTAGAAGACACTGCGAAAGCAATCGAGATTGACACGGCTAGTCTGATCGCTGAGGAAGATACCTATGTCAGCGTGACCAAGGCAGGTTACATCAAGCGTACCAGCCCGCGTTCTTTTGCAGCTTCAACGCTAGAGGAAATTGGCAAACGTGATGATGACCGTTTAATCTTTGTTCAATCTGCCAAGACAACCCAGCATCTTTTGATGTTCACGACTCTTGGAAATGTCATTTATCGACCAATCCATGAATTGGCAGACATTCGCTGGAAGGACATCGGAGAGCATCTGAGCCAGACTATTACAAACTTTGAAACTAACGAAGAAATCCTTTATGTGGAAGTCGTGGATCAGTTTGATGATGCGACAACCTACTTTACTGCGACTCGTCTTGGTCAAATCAAACGTGTAGAACGAAAAGAATTCACCCCATGGCGGACCTACAAGTCTAAGTCTGTTAAGTATGCTAAGCTTAAAGACGAGACAGACCAGATTGTGGCAGTGGCTCTAATTAAACTGGATGATGTTCTCTTGATTAGCCAAAATGGTTATGCCCTGCGTTTCAATATCGAAGAGGTTCCGGTTGTCGGTGCCAAGGCAGCAGGTGTCAAAGGCTATGAACCTGAAAAGAGATGATGTCCTCAATCGGCCTTTATCTGTAACACCTCGTCCTTCTACCTCTTGACTCAGCGTGGAAGTTTGAAACGTGTTTCCATTGAGGAAATTCCAGCAACCAGCCGTGCCAAACGAGGGATTACAAGTCTTGCGTGAGTTGAAAAACAAACCGCATCGTGTCTTCTTGAGCTGGGTGCAGTTGCAGAGCAAGATGTGGTGATCTCTTCAGTACAGAGTGGAGAGAATGACCAAACTCTGCTTGTTCAATCAACAAAGGAACAATCTATGAAAAGCCGATTGCAAGACTTGAACCTGTCAGAACGCATTAGCAACGGAAGCTTCATATCAGATACCATTTCTGATGAAGAAGTTTTTGACGCTTATCTTAAAAGAAGTATTTTACTGAAAGCTAAATAAGTGAAATGAAGAATCAGTTTTTCAGAGCTGGTTCTTTTTATTGAAGAAATTTTCTGAAAATTACAAAAATATACTTGCTATTTTAGAAAAAAAGTGTAGAATAGTAGAATAAAAAGAAATAGGTTTTTAGAATAAGGAGTGGAATATGACAGTAACGATTGATTGGGAAAACCTTGGTTTTTCCTATATGAAATTACCTTATCGCTATATTGCTCATTTTAAAAATGGACAATGGAATCAAGGAGAGCTTACAGATGATGCAACTTTGCATATTTCAGAGTCTTCTCCAAGTCTTCACTATGGGACAACAAGCCTTTGAAGGTTTAAAAGCTTATCGTACTAAGGATGGCAGTATTCAACTTTTTCCGTCCTGATGAAAAATGCTAAACGTCTGCAACGTACATGTGATCGTCTCTTGATGCCCACAAGTTCCGACAGAAATGTTTGTAGAAGCTTGTAAGGCAGTTGTTCGTGCGAATGAAGAATATGTACCACCATACGGAACAGGTGGAACCTTATATCTTCGCCCTCTTTTGATTGGTGTCGGAGATATTATTGGGGTTAAACCAGCAGAAGAGTACATTTTCACCATCTTTGCTATGCCAGTTGGAAATTACTTTAAAGGGTGGATTGGTTCCAACCAACTTCTGATTCAGGATGAGTACGATCGTGCGGCTCCAAATGGTACAGGTGCGGCTAAGGTTGGTGGGAACTATGCTGCAAGTCTCTTGCCAGGGAAATTGGCTAAATCACGTCATTTCTCAGATGTTATCTATCTAGATCCTTCAACTCATACAAAGATTGAAGAAGTCGGATCAGCTAACTTCTTTGGAATTACAGCTGATAATGAATTTGTAACACCATTGAGTCCATCTATCTTGCCATCTATTACCAAGTATTCTTTGCTTTATTTGGCAGAACATCGCTTGGGCTTAACTCCTATTGAGGGGGATGTCCCAATTGATAACCTTGACCGTTTTGTAGAGGCAGGTGCCTGTGGTACAGCAGCAGTTATTTCTCCAATTGGTGGAATTCAGCACGGTGATGATTTCCATGTATTCTATAGTGAAACAGAAGTAGGTCCTGTGACTCGTAAATTATATGATGAATTGACAGGAATTCAGTTTGGTGATATTGAAGCGCCAGAAGGTTGGATTGTAAAAGTTGACTAAATTTATCAAACACAAAAACTCCAAATTAGTTGCACTCACTGATAGGGGTTTTTCTTATGCTAATTTAGGATTTTTCTTGTAAAATAGAAAAAGTGAGAGAGGTATGAAATGAGCAAGAAAGATAAAAAAATTGAAATTCAAGTAGCAGATGCCAAAGTTAATGTTGGTAAAGACAGTTTTGAAGGTTATACATTGACTATCGGTAAAAAAGTTATCGGAGAAATTGCCGAATTAGACGGACAATTTGCCATCATAAAGAATGGGAATGTCGATAGTTTTTATAAAAAAATTGGAAAAAAGCTGTGGAGATTTTTGATTGAAAATTATAATTTAGCAAAAATAAGTCTTGTTTTTTTGAAATTTTCATGATATAATAGTCCATGTTGATTGTAGGAGAGATAGCGAAGAGGCTAAACGCGGCGGACTGTAAATCCGCTCCTTCGGGTTCGGGGGTTCGAATCCCTCTCTCTCCATTTCATCAATGGGGTATAGCCAAGCGGTAAGGCAAGGGACTTTGACTCCCTCATGCGTTGGTTCGAATCCAGCTACCCCAGTTCTTAGGTAATGATCAAGATAAAAAGCAAAAATATCTTAGGGTATTTTTATTTTTTTATAATTGAAAGACGTGAACGATATAAACATGTCCTTGCGGGTGCTTAGGAAAAAAATTATAAGTATGTCAAGTTTAAGAAAAGCTTGATTGTTGGAGGATTTTTTAGATGAACGAATTTGAAGATTTGCTAAATAGCGTTAGCCAAGTTGAGACTGGTGATGTTGTTAGTGCTGAAGTATTGACAGTTGATGCGACTCAAGCTAACGTTGCAATCTCTGGAACTGGTGTTGAAGGTGTCTTGACTCTTCGCGAATTGACAAACGATCGCGATGCAGATATCAATGACTTTGTTAAAGTAGGAGAAGTATTGGATGTTCTTGTACTTCGTCAAGTAGTTGGTAAAGATACTGATACAGTTACATACCTTGTATCTAAAAAAACGCCTTGAAGCTCGCAAAGCATGGGACAAACTTGTTGGTCGCGAAGAAGAAGTTGTTACTGTTAAGGGAACTCGTGCCGTTAAAGGTGGACTTTCAGTAGAATTTGAAGGTGTTCGTGGATTCATCCCAGCTTCAATGCTGGATACTCGTTTCGTACGTAACACTGAGCGTTTTGTAGGTCAAGAATTTGATGCTAAAATCAAAGAAGTTGACGCTAAAGAAAACCGCTTCATCCTTTCACGTCGTGAAGTTGTTGAAGCAACTACAGCAGCAGCTCGTGCTGAAGTATTCGGTAAATTGGCTGTTGGTGATGTAGTAACTGGTAAAGTTGCACGTATCACAAGCTTCGGTGCTTTCATCGACCTTGGTGGTGTTGACGGATTGGTTCACTTGACTGAATTGTCACATGAACGTAACGTTTCACCAAAATCAGTTGTAACTGTTGGTGAAGAAATTGAAGTGAAAATCCTTGATCTTAACGAAGAAGAAGGACGCGTATCACTTTCACTTAAAGCAACAACACCTGGACCATGGGATGGCGTTGAGCAAAAATTGGCTAAAGGTGATGTAGTTGAAGGAACAGTTAAACGTTTGACTGACTTTGGTGCATTTGTTGAAGTATTGCCAGGTATCGATGGACTTGTTCACGTATCACAAATTTCACACAAACGTATTGAAAATCCAAAAGAAGCTCTTAAAGTTGGTCAAGAAGTTAAAGTTAAAGTTCTTGAAGTTAACGCAGATGCAGAGCGCGTATCACTTTCTATCAAAGCTCTTGAAGAGCGTCCAGCTCAAGAAGAAGGACAAAAAGAAGAAAAACGTGCTGCTCGTCCACGTCGTCCAAAACGTCAAGAAACGTGATTTCGAACTTCCAGAAACACAAACAGGATTCTCAATGGCTGACTTGTTCGGTGATATCGAACTTTAATCAAATTGAAAATTTACAAAATCCTTTGTTTCCTAAACAAGGGATTTTTCTTTTGTCTGTAAGCCTTTTTTGATATAATAGTTCTATGTTAGAATCAGAAAAACAATCACGTTATCAAATGTTAAATGAAGAGCTCTCTTTTTTATTGGATGGTGAAACCAATGTTTTGGCTAATCTTTCCAACGCCAGTGCTCTTCTAAAATCACGATTTCCTAATACCGTATTCTCAGGCTTTTATCTGTTCGATGGAGAGGAATTGATTTTAGGTCCCTTCCAAGGCGGTGTTTCCTGCATCCGTATTGCACTAGGCAAGGGTGTTTGTGGGGAGGCAGCTCACTTTCAGGAAACTGTTCTGGTTGGAGATGTGACGACTTATCCCAACTATATTTCTTGTGATAGTCGGGCTAAAAGTGAAATTGTGGTGCCCATGATAAAGAATGGTCAACTACTTGGAGTTCTGGATCTGGATTCTTCAGAGATTGATGATTATGATGATCTGGATCGAGATTATTTGGAACAATTTGTCGCTATTTTGCTTGAAAAGACAGAATGGGACTTTACAATGTTTGGGGAGAAAGCCTAATGTATCAAGCACTTTATCGAAAATATAGAAGTCAAAACTTCTCCCAGTTGGTTGGACAGGAAGTTGTGGCTAAGACTCTTAAACAAGCAGTGGAACAAGAAAAAATAAGCCATGCCTATCTTTTTTCTGGTCCTCGTGGAACCGGAAAAACCAGTGTAGCCAAGATTTTTGCCAAGGCTATGAACTGTCCAAATCAAATGGGTGGGGAACCTTGTAATAACTGCTATATTTGTCAAGCAGTGACAGATGGTAGTTTAGAAGATGTCATTGAAATGGATGCGGCTTCTAATAATGGGGTGGATGAAATTCGTGAAATTCGTGATAAATCTACCTATGCGCCTAGCCTTGCTCGTTATAAGGTTTATATCATAGATGAGGTTCACATGCTGTCTACAGGGGCTTTTAATGCCCTTCTAAAGACGCTGGAAGAGCCAACACAGAATGTGGTCTTTATTTTGGCCACTACTGAATTGCACAAGATTCCTGCCACTATTCTATCTCGTGTACAACGTTTTGAATTTAAATCAATTAAGACACAGGATATTAAGGAACATATCCACTATATCTTAGAAAAAGAAAATATCAGTTCTGAACCAGAGGCTGTGGAAATCATTGCCAGACGGGCTGAAGGTGGGATGCGGGATGCCTTGTCAATTTTGGATCAAGCCCTGAGTTTGACACAAGGAAATGAATTGACGACTGCCATCTCTGAAGAAATTACTGGCACCATTAGCCTATCAGCCTTGGATGATTATGTGACCGCCTTGTCTCAACAGGATGTTCCCAAGGCTTTGTCTTGCTTGAATCTTCTTTTTGAGAATGGTAAGAGCATGACTCGTTTTGTGACCGACCTTTTACACTATTTAAGAGACTTGTTAATTGTTCAAACAGGTGGTGAAAACACTCACCATAGTGCAGTCTTTGTTGAGAATTTGGCACTTCCTCAGGAAAATCTGTTTGAAATGATTCGCTTAGCGACAGTGAGTTTAGCAGATATTAAGTCTAGTTTGCAGCCCAAGATTTATGCTGAGATGATGACCATCCGTTTGGCGGATATTAAGCCTGAACCAGCTCTTTCTGGGGCGGTTGAACATGAAATTGATTCGCTGAGACAGGAAGTGCTACGTCTCAAACAAGAACTCGCAAATGTGGGAGCTGTACCCAAGCCAACTAGTCCAGCCCCTAGTCGCCCAGCAGTAAGTAAGACAATCTATCGTGTGGATCGCAATAAAGTTCAATCTATCTTACAAGAGGCTGTTGAAAATCCTGATTTAGCACGTCAAAATCTGATTCGTTTACAAAATGCCTGGGGAGAGGTAATTGAAAGTCTTGGAGGGCCTGATAAGGCTCTGCTAGTTGGATCTCAACCTGTTGCGGCCAATGAACATCATGCCATTCTTGCTTTTGAGTCTAACTTCAATGCTGGTCAAACCATGAAACGAGACAATCTTAACACCATGTTTGGCAACATCCTCAGTCAGGCAGCAGGTTTTTCACCTGAGATTTTAGCCATTTCCATGGAGGAATGGAAAGAAGTTCGTGCAGCCTTTTCAGCTAAGCTAAATCTTCTCAAACTGAAAAAGAAGCAGAAGAAAGTCTGATACCAGAAGGATTTGAATTTTTGGCTGATAAAGTGATGGTAGAGGAAGACTAAAGAAAGATTTCATGATACAATAAGTTTATGAATAGACAACAATTTATTATCATCGCGCTGTTTACAGCTGCTGAGACCTATTTTTTTAATGAAGCTTGGATGACTGGTCGTTATATTATGGCAGCCTTTTGGGCTATTTTGCTCTTTAGAAATTTTCGAGTTAGTTATTTGATGGGCAAGATTGTAGATGTCATTGACCAGCATTTGAAAGGAAAAGACTAGTCCTCAGCTTCTAGACAAAAATCAAAAGCCTTTTTAGGCTTTTTGTTATACTATAAAAAGTATATTTATTGACCTTTTATACTCTTCGAAAATCTCTTCAAACCACATCAGCTTTATCTGCAACCTCAAAGCGGTGTTTTGAGCCACCTGCGGCTAGCTTTCTAGTTTGTTCTTTGATTTTCAGTGAGTATTACCGTATTTTCTAGGGAAATCAAGTATGTTTCTAGTAAGCACTGTAAAGGTCTTGAAAAAGAAAGGAACTATCATGTCAGTATTAGAGATCAAAGATCTTCACGTTGAGATTGAAGGAAAAGAAATTTTAAAAGGGGTTAACCTGACCCTGAAAACAGGCGAAATCGCTGCTATAATGGGGCCAAATGGTACTGGTAAATCGACTCTTTCTGCCGCTATCATGGGAAATCCAAACTATGAAGTAACCAAAGGTGAAGTCTTGTTTGATGGCGTAAACATCCTTGAGTTAGAAGTTGACGAGCGTGCGCGTATGGGACTTTTCCTTGCTATGCAATACCCATCAGAAATTCCTGGAATTACCAATGCTGAGTTTCTTCGTGCAGCCATGAATGCTGGTAAAGAAGATGATGAGAAGATTTCAGTTCGTGAGTTTATTACTAAACTAGACGAGAAGATGGAATTGCTCAACATGAAAGAAGAAATGGCAGAGCGTTACCTCAACGAAGGTTTCTCTGGTGGTGAGAAAAAACGTAATGAAATTCTTCAACTTTTGATGTTGGAACCAACATTTGCCCTTTTGGACGAGATTGACTCTGGTCTTGATATTGACGCTCTTAAAGTCGTATCGAAAGGTGTTAATGCCATGCGTGGTGAAGGTTTTGGTGCTATGATTATCACTCACTACCAACGTCTTTTGAACTACATCACACCTGATGTGGTACACGTGATGATGGAAGGTCGTGTTGTCCTTTCTGGTGGTCCAGAATTGGCTGCGCGTTTGGAACGTGAAGGATACGCAAAACTAGCTGAAGAACTTGGCTACGACTACAAGGAAGAATTGTAATTCCCTCGTATCTTTTAGGAGAAGTAAATGACTAAAGAAACTATTAAACTTTTTTCAGAAATGCACGCTGAACCAAGCTGGTTGGCTGATCTCCGTCAAAAAGCTTTTGACAAGATTGAGACTTTGGAATTACCAGTTATTGAGCGTGTCAAATTCTACCGTTGGAATCTGGGTGATGGAACGATTACAGAAAGTGAGCCATCAGCAAATGTTCCAGATTTCACTGCACTAGATAACCACTTGAAGTTGGTGCAAGTAGGAACTCAAACTGTTTTTGAGCAAATTCCAGTTGAGTTGGCTCAACAGGGTGTTGTCTTTACAGACTTCCATTCAGCTTTAGAAGAAATTCCAGAACTCGTAGAAGAATTCTTCATGTCATCTGTTAAGTACGATGATGACAAGTTGGCAGCCTACCATACAGCTTATTTCAACAGTGGTGCTGTTCTCTACATTCCTGATAATGTTGAGATTAAAGAGCCAATCGAAGGAATTTTCTATCAAGACAGCGATAGTGATGTGCCGTTTAACAAGCATATTATGATTATCGCTGGTAAAAATTCTAAGATTAGTTATCTGGAACGTTTAGAGTCACGTGGTGAAGGAAGTGCCAAAGCAACTGCCAATATCACAGTGGAAGTGATTGCACGTTCTGGTGCGCAAGTGAAGTTTGCGGCGATTGACCGTCTTGGTGAGAATGTCACTGCTTACATTAGCCGTCGTGGTAAACTAGGCAACGATGCAAGCATTGACTGGGCAATCGGTGTCATGAACGAAGGGAACGTCGTTGCGGACTTTGATAGCGACTTGATTGGAAATGGTAGCCATGCGGATCTTAAAGTCGTAGCTCTTTCAAGTGGCCGTCAGGTACAAGGGATTGATACTCGAGTGACTAACTATGGTTGCAATTCTATTGGTAATATCCTTCAACATGGGGTTATTCTTGAAAAAGCAACCTTGACCTTCAATGGTATTGGCCACATTATCAAGGGTGCTAAAGGAGCAGATGCGCAACAAGAAAGTCGTGTTCTCATGCTTTCAGACCAAGCGCGTTCAGATGCTAACCCAATTCTTTTGATTGATGAAAATGACGTAACTGCAGGGCACGCAGCTTCTATCGGTCAGGTAGATCCAGAAGACATGTACTACCTCATGAGCCGTGGTTTAGATAAGGCAACTGCAGAACGTTTGGTTGTCCGTGGTTTCCTTGGCTCTGTTATCGTTGAGATTCCAGTCAAAGAAGTTCGTGATGAAATGATTGCAACTATCGAAGAAAAATTGCCAAAACGCTAAGGGGAAGCCTATGTTAGATGTAGAAGCGATTCGCAAGGATTTTCCAATTTTAGACCAGATTGTCAACGATGAACCTCTGGTCTATCTGGACAATGCTGCGACGACACAAAAACCACTAGCTGTTCTGGAAGCCATTAAACGCTACTATGAGCAGGATAATGCCAATGTTCACCGAGGGGTTCATACTTTGGCAGAGCGTGCGACAGCATCTTATGAAGCTGCTCGTGAAACCATTGGTAAGTTCATCAATGCAGGTTTGACAAAGGAAGTACTCTTCACTAGAGGAACTACGACTAGTCTCAACTGGGTAGCGCGTTTTGCTGAAGAAATCTTGACTGAGGGAGACCAGGTCTTGATTTCAGTCATGGAACACCATTCCAATATTATTCCATGGCAGGAAGCTTGCCGAAAGACTGGGGCAGAGCTTGTTTATGTCTATCTCAAAGATGGAGCTCTGGATATGGATGACTTGCGTTCTAAATTGACTGACAAAGTTAAATTTGTTTCACTAGCTCATGCATCAAACGTTCTTGGAGTGGTTAATCCTATCAAAGAAATCACGCAAATGGCTCACCAAGTTGGGGCTATTATGGTGGTGGATGGTGCTCAGTCTACACCACATATGAAGATTGATGTCCAGGACTTGGATGTGGACTTCTTTGCCTTTTCAGGTCACAAGATGGCTGGCCCTACTGGTATCGGTATTCTTTACGGTAAAGAAAAATATCTGGAGCAAATGTCACCAGTTGAATTTGGTGGCGAAATGATTGATTTCGTATATGAGCAATCTGCTAGCTGGAAGGAATTGCCTTGGAAATTCGAGGCTGGAACTCCCAATATGGCTGGTGCTATTGGACTTGCAGCTGCCGTGGATTATCTAGAAAAGATTGGCATGGATGCCATTGAAACCCATGAACAAGAATTGATCGCATACGTCTATCCAAAATTACAGGCAATTGAAGGATTGACCATTTACGGTTCGCAAGATTTAGCTCAGCGTTCAGGTGTTATTGCCTTTAACCTAGGTGATCTTCATCCTCATGACCTTGCAACTGCTCTGGATTATGAAGGAGTAGCAGTTCGTGCCGGTCACCATTGCGCTCAACCCTTGCTCCAGTATTTGGATGTCCCAGCGACAGCTCGTGCAAGTTTTTATATCTACAATACCAAGGCAGATTGCGACAAGCTAGTCGATGCCTTACAAAAGACAAAGGAGTTTTTCAATGGCACTTTCTAAACTAGATAGCCTTTATATGGCAGTGGTAGCGGATCATTCGAAAAATCCACATCATCAAGGGAAGCTGGATGATGCTGAGCAAATCAGTCTCAATAATCCAACCTGTGGAGATGTTATCAATCTCTCCGTCAAGTTTGATGCAGATGACTGCTTGGAGGATATCGCTTTTCTAAACTCAGGTTGTACCATCTCGACTGCCTCTGCTAGCATGATGACAGATGCAGTTTTAGGAAAAACCAAACAAGAAATTTTAGAACTTGCAACTATTTTTTTCTGAAATGGTTCAAGGGCAAAAAGATGAGCGTCAAGACCAACTTGGAGATGCATCTTTCTTATCAGGCGTTGCAAAAAATTCCCTCAACGAATTAAGTGTGCAACCCTAGCTTGGAATGCCCTGAAGAAAACAATTAAAAATCAAGAAAACAAGAAAACAAGTAAGACAAGTTTCTTTTGTCTTATGGACTATTAGAAATGAAGAATGAAAGAAAGGATATTATGGCTGAAGAAAGAGTAGAACCAAAACCAATTGACCTTGGTGAATATAAATTTGGTTTCCATGATGATGTAGAGCCTGTCCTATCGACAGGAAAAGGATTGAATGAAGATGTCATTCGTGAACTATCAGCTGCTAAGGGAGAACCTGAGTGGATGCTAGAATTCCGTTTGAAATCTTATGAAACCTTCAAAAAAATGCCTATGCAAACTTGGGGAGCAGACTTGTCAGAGATTGATTTTGATGACTTGATCTACTATCAAAAACCATCTGACAAACCAGCGCGTTCATGGGACGAAGTTCCTGAAAAAATCAAAGAAACCTTTGAACGTATCGGGATTCCAGAAGCTGAGCGTGCTTATTTAGCTGGTGCCTCTGCCCAGTATGAGTCAGAAGTGGTTTACCACAACATGAAGGAAGAGTTCCAAAAATTGGGGATTATCTTTACAGATACGGATTCTGCCCTCAAGGAATACCCAGACTTGTTTAAACAATACTTTGCGAAGTTGGTACCGCCGACAGATAACAAGTTGGGTGCCCTTAACTCAGCAGTATGGTCAGGTGGAACCTTTATCTACGTACCAAAAGGGGTCAAAGTGGATATTCCTCTTCAAACTTACTTCCGTATCAACAACGAAAATACTGGTCAGTTTGAACGTACCTTGATTATCGTTGATGAAGGAGCAAGTGTCCATTATGTAGAAGGATGTACAGCGCCAACTTATTCAAGTAACAGCTTGCATGCTGCCATCGTAGAAATCTTTGCCTTGGATGGTGCTTATATGCGTTATACAACTATCCAAAACTGGTCTGATAACGTCTATAACTTGGTAACGAAACGTGCTAAAGCCTTGAAAGATGCGACAGTTGAGTGGATTGATGGAAACTTGGGTGCCAAAACGACTATGAAATACCCATCTGTTTACCTAGATGGAGAAGGGGCGCGTGGGACTATGCTTTCTATTGCCTTTGCTAATGCTGGGCAACATCAAGATACTGGTGCCAAGATGATCCACAATGCTCCACATACGAGCTCGTCTATCGTGTCTAAATCCATCTCTAAGGCGGAGGAAAGGTGGACTACCGTGGACAAGTAACCTTTAACAAAAACTCTAAGAAATCTGTTTCTCACATTGAGTGTGATACTATTATTATGGATGACTTATCAGCATCAGATACTATTCCATTTAATGAAATTCACAACTCGCAAGTTGCTTTGGAACACGAAGCCAAGGTTTCTAAGATTTCAGAGGAACAACTCTATTACCTCATGAGCCGTGGATTGTCAGAATCTGAGGCAACTGAAATGATTGTTATGGGATTTGTAGAGCCTTTCACAAAAGAACTTCCAATGGAATACGCAGTTGAGCTGAACCGCTTGATTAGCTATGAAATGGAAGGGTCAGTTGGGTAAAATTTGATTTTAGATTTACTAAAAATCAAGGACTTTGAAAATGAACTTGTAAGAAAAAGAGACTGAGAAAAAATATTTGAAGAACAGAAAACGCATGATATCAGGTGTCCAAAAAACGTGATATTATGAGTTTTATTGTGGGAAGATCTATTGCATTTTCTCATGAAATATAGTGGATTGTACCTAGAACAGTACACTTCGGCTGCTAAAACACTTCTAGAAATGAATTTGATTTCCGAAGAGTATCACTAATTGGTTTATTCATATCTTACTTCAAATTAATATAGAGTTTTTTTCTAAACGCTTTTGATTTTTGATATATTGTTGTGAGGATGAAGTAAGACAATATATAAAGTAGTCAGTTCAAGAAAGGATATAATATCTAAGGGGCTACTAATGGAAAAATATGTCCTTTATTTTGATATTTTTCCTAACCCAACAGACACTTGCACTTTTGAAATCCGTTCTTTAATCAATTCAAAAGCCTATACTTATTCAAATATATTGTAGCGGATGTAGGTTATGGTAGCGAATAAACTATGCTTTTATTATTGGTGAATCAGGGGAAGACACTTTTTATTCCCCACACTATGTATCAGAAGTAATTGACTTAAAAGCATTAGACTAGCACAGATAACCTAATGAATTGGGAATATCTTGAAAACAAAGATTAGTTTATAAAACCTGAAATCGCTTTCTATTATAATCTTTCAAGAAAAGTAGTTGCGAAAAGATATAAAAATTGATAGAATAAGGATTGTCTAAAAAATTTTAAGGAGAATCTATCAAATGGATTTCACATGGGCAATTAAATATGCCACTGAATTTTTGGGAACTGCTATTTTGATCATTCTTGGTAATGGTGCAGTTGCTAACGTTGAACTTAAAGGTACGAAAGGTCACCAAAGTGGCTGGATCGTTATCGCTGTTGGGTATGGTATGGGGGTTATGATCCCAGCCTTGATGTTTGGTAATGTATCTGGGAACCACATCAACCCAGCCTTCACTCTTGGACTTGCAATCAGCGGTCTCTTCCCTTGGGCGCAAGTAGGTCCTTACATCATTGCACAAGTTTTGGGTGCTATCTTTGGTCAAGCCTTGGTTGTGGCAACACACCGCCCATATTACTTGAAAACTGAAAATCCAAACAATATCTTGGGTACTTTCTCAACAATTTCAAGTTTGGATAATGGTACAAAAGAATCACGTTTTGTAGCAACTGTTAATGGTTTTGTAAACGAGTTTGTTGGTTCATTTGTTCTTTTCTTTGCAGCCCTTGGATTGACTAAAAACTTCTTTGGTTCTGAGGTGCTTCAATACATGAAACAAATGGCTAGTCAAGCAGGTCAAAATGTTGACTTCTCTGATTTGGCAATCAAAGCACAAGTAGCACCCCATACTGCTTCAGGACTTTCAGTAGCTCACTTGGCTCTTGGTTTCCTAGTTATGGCCTTGGTAACATCACTTGGTGGACCTACAGGACCTGCCTTGAACCCAGCCCGTGACTTGGGACCACGTCTCCTTCATGCTTTCCTTCCAAAATCAGTTCTTGGTGAGCACAAAGGTGATTCAAAATGGTGGTATTCTTGGGTACCAGTAGTAGCACCTATCGCGGCAGCAATTGCGGCAGTAGCGTTATTCAAATTCCTTTACCTATAAGAAATTGAGTTCTCTATACATTGTAATGGATTGAAGAAAAGCTAAGATCGAGAAAGGACAAATTTCGTCCTTTCTTTTTTGATATTGTGAATAGTAAAAATCTGCTTTTTGAAGTTGTCAAAGTTCCGAAAATCAAAAGCATTGCATTGGATAAGATTATTATTCTCTCCTAATTTTACGTTGGAATAAGGTAATTGAAGGGCGGAGATCCTTTCTTTAGAAAGATTCTAAAGAAAGCCTGAAAGCGAGGATGAGCTAGCTCTAGATTCTTCTCAATGAGTACGCAAAACCTTACTCTAGAAGTAAAAATGTAAGAGATTATAGTGGTGCTTTAGTTCTTATTAACAACTCAAGAGTGTCTCTATAATATCTTTAGTAGTTAAGCACATACGAAAAGTCGGCGATACAATAGTTTACTACTATGCTGTTAGTAGGGTTTGATGACCATGTACTAATGAAATCTTTGATTAAATTGCTTCATGGTTTGGCATGACTCACAACTCGCCTTAAGTATTGCAGTAGACAGTTTGGTGGACCGTTTTAGCCGGAGTTTAGGAATATAATAACAAATGGTAAAAAAAGATTAAGAATGATTTTTAGCGTTTAGGGGCTTAGTATGAGAAAAAAGTTTTTCAATATCAAGCAGTGGTGATAAAATGTAATTGTTCCATAGGATTCTTTCTAATGATGGTTTGGTTGCTTTTTCATTATAGATCTTATGGGACTTTTTTTCTACTAACAAAATAGACTCCATAATATCTATAAGGGATTTACCCACTATAAATATTATAGAGCCTTTTTTATTAGAATGGTAATTTCCCAGCGAAAGCACCTAATTTTTTCTTGGTGATTTCATCGATTTGTTCAAGAGCAGAGTTGATGGCTTGAACAGTCATATCTGACAGAGTTTCAAGGTCTTCTGGGTCAACAACAGCTGGATTGAAGTCAATGCTGACAACTTTCTTATCTCCAGTTAAGGTAGCTTGAACAAGGTCTTGAGCAGATTTTGCCAACAAATTGCATAGCAGCAAGTTCAGCTTGACTTTGTTCCATTTGTTTTTTTGAAGTTTTTGTGCTTGACGCATCATATTTTGCATGTTCATCATGGTGATTTACAGTTTCCTTTTTACAATTATTTTCTTTTTATTTTATCAATTTTTGACGTTAAAAGTCTATTATTAATATAAATTACCCAACATTAAATTATCTGACAATTTAATGAAAAATGAGTGAAAGCATGGTATAATGAAACGTAAAATTAATTCAGGTTTCCTGAATCGATAGGAGTAAACAATGAAAAAACTGGGTTTTGTCCTTTTATCTTCAGCCTTACTATTAATTGCTTGTGCTGTTAGGTTTGAAAAATCAGCAGATACAACCGATTCATCTAAGGTGACAGCCTTGTCTGAAGACAAGCAAAAAATGCTTGATAAGGCCACTGCTGACTATGAGACTTTTGTGCAAGAGCAAATCGATAAACTGTTGACAGATACGGAAGGCTTTGTCAAACTGTTGAAAGAAGGAAAGCTAGAAGAAGCCAAGAAGATTTATCCACTGATTCGTATGTCTTATGAGCGTTCAGAACCAATTGCCGAAAGTTTTGGTGAGTCAGATGTCAAGATTGACTTCCGTTTGGCAGACTATATGGACGAAAACAAGACAGAAGAAGGTTGGTCAGGTTTCCACCGCATCGAGCGTATTCTTTGGGAAGACAATACCACTAAAGGAACTGAAAGCTACGGCGATCAGTTGGTTAATGATATCAAGGAATTGAAAGCCAAGATTGCAACTGTGGATGTGGACTACAAGGTCATGTTGACAGGAGCAGTTGACTTGCTTAACGAAGTGGCAACAAGCAAGATTACAGGTGAAGAGGAAATTTATTCTCACACAGACTTGTATGACTTCCGTGCCAATATTGAGGGAGCTGAGAAGATTTTCCAACTCTTTAAACCATTGCTTGAAAAATCAGACGCTAACCTAGTTAAAGAATTGGAAGCAGATTTCAAGTCGGTTAATAGTTTGCTGGACAAACATATGACAGACAAGGAACAATACAAACTCTATACTGATTTGACAAAAGAAGATACTAAAGAATTGTCAGAAGCTGTTACAAAACTGGGTGAGCCTCGGTCACAAATGGGTAAATTTCTTAGTGGAGAATAAGAGTCATAACTGAAAAAGACGAAAAGTTTTTTGAAAAGAAAATGGACCGTCGAGAATTTCTAAAAAAAGCAGGGATTGGAGGGGCTGGTTTAGCGCTAGGACTCTCTGGTGCTTCTGCTTTTTTCGCACCTAAGCTAGGAAGTCAGGAAAAAATCTCGTACGGAAATGAAAAAATTGCTTTTTATGGCAAACATCAAGCTGGGATTGGACGGATTATAGTGCCAAGTTAGTAGAGGGGGAATTGGTCAAAAAAGATGGACAGAATACTCTCTTGCCTCCTAGCGATACTGGTGAAACAGTTGGGCTCAATCCTCATCGTTTGACGCTGACTTTTGGTGTATCTGCGAGTTTCTTGAAAAAGATGAACTTGGAAAACAAGCGTCCTCAAGTGTTCAGGGATTTACCGCCTTTTCCTAAAGAGCAATTACGTAAAAAATATACTGGTGGAGATATTGTCATCCAGGCCTGTGCAGATGATGAGCAGGTTGCCTTTCATGCTATTCGCAACCTCATTCGTAAGGGCAGAAATGCGGTGACCCTTCGTTGGAGTCAGTCTGGATTTGCTGCCATCGGAGATCGAATGGAGACTCCACGTAACCTCTTTGGTTTTAAAGATGGAACAGCAAATCCAACCAAGGAGAAAGACTTTGACCGCGTCATCTGGGCTGATAGTAAGGACTGGATGGAAAATGGATCTTATATGGCAGTTCGTCGGATTCAGATGTTTTTAGAGACCTGGGACCGTACTAGTCTTGAAGAACAAGAAAATACCTTTGGCCGTTACAAGGAAAGTGGTGCCCCCTTTGGTAAGAAAAATGAGTTTGATGAAGTAGATTTGAGTCTTTTGCCCGATGATTCGCATGTTCGTTTGGCTAAGGAAGTGGACAAGCCCCTTTTACGTCGTTCTTATTCTTATTCGGATGGAATTGATGAAAAAACTGGCCAGTTTGACACAGGCTTGCTCTTCATTTCTTTCCAGAAGGATCCTGATAATTTTGTCAAGGTTCAAACCAATCTAGGTGCTACAGATAAGATGAATGAATACATCACTCACATTGGTAGTGGCCTCTTTGCTTGCTTTGGTGGTGTGGAGAAAGGAGGCTATATTGGTCAGAAATTATTGGAAGGCTAAAAGCTGACTGCTGTTTTTAGCTTTGTCATTTTTAATTCTTTCCCCAGTAGGTGCCCAAGAAAGCTTGAGTTCTTACTTTGTGAAAATCACAGATGCGTCCAAAGCGGTCAAAAATGCCAATCAGTTTGAGGCACAGAAACTCGTTACGGAGATGGCAACAGACTTCGAAAAAGTAGAAAATAAGGATTCTGAGGCTGGTAAGCTTGTTAAGGAAAAGTTAGCCCAATCAGGCGAGATTACTGAAGACAAACTTACTAAAATTTCTGCAGCCCTATTAGCCTTTGAAAAAGAACAAAATCCTGTTGACCTAGATGCTGAAAAGGAAAAATTGGTCAACCGTCTAAGTCCTCGTTTTGAAGCTTTGGAACAAGCCATTGCCTCCAAAAGATTTGGAAAAGCTCCGTGAAGCCTTTAAGAAAATGAATTCCACTTGGACCATCAATGAAAGTGTGGTTCGTGACAATAGTACGGCCCATTATGGACGTGTTGAAACAGCTATTTCCTTCCTGCGTAGTAGCATGGAAACCGAGCCTACTGATTTTAACTCCATCCAGACTTCCTTTGAGGACTTAAAAAAGGCTATTGATGATTTTGTAGCTGGAAAAGAAGTCGCAGCAACATCTTCTGATTTGACTCTCAAAGACGGAATTGCCCTTTTGAAGAAGGCTTTGGAACAATTCCAAGCTAGTGGTCAAGCATCAGGAGCTGCTACTATGAAGGAATTTATTACTATCTGGCCAACGATTGAGGGTTCTGTTAGCACGACTAATCCTTCCCTCTATACACGAGTGGAAAGCGAAAGCCCTGTGATTATGGTCAAGGGAAGTGAGAAGGAATACCAAGAAAAATTAGAAATACTGATTGCAGATTTATCCCAAATTGATACTAGCGCACGTTACAATGCCTTTGATGCCATGTTAATTCTTCTTAGAGAAGGTGTAGAGGCCCTTTTAATCGTTATGGCCTTGGTAACAACCTTGAAAGCAGCCAAGATGCGAAAAGGGCTCAAGTGGGTTTATAGTGGTGCTATCACTGGAATCATGGCCAGTCTGGTTATTGCCTTTATCCTGCAAATTGCCTTTCCAGCAGTCACATCGGGTTCCAATCGTGAAATCATCGAAGGAGCAGTGGGGATTTTTGCGGTAGCTATGATGATTTTGATTGGAATCTGGCTTCATAGCAAATCCTCAGTCAAAAAATGGAATGCTTTTATGGAGTCACAAATGGAAACAGTGACCAAGACAGGTTCTTTTATTTCCATGTTTGCCCTCAGTTTTCTAGCTGTTTTCCGTGAGGGGAGCAGAAACCATTCTCTTTTATGTTGGGATTTTACCAAGAATTTCTAGCTTTGAATTTGTCTTGGGAATTTCACTTGCCTTGCTGGTTCTGGTAATTATTGCCATCGTGATGAACAAGGCCAGTCAATTCTTCCTGCCACATAAGGTCTTCTTTATCCTAACTTGGATGATTTATGCTCTGGCTTTCAAGATGCTGGGAGTTAGTGTCCACGCTCTTCAGTTGACCAATATGGCACCAAATCACTTGCTGACAGGCTTTTCAACAATCGACCTTCTTGGAATTTATCCAAGTTGGGAAGGATTGGCTAGTCAGCTAATCTTTGTTGTTATCGTTTTGATTGTCACTTTCAGACAGGGTGAAGAATAAATGGATAGAAAAGAATTGACAATCGTTGAACATCTGGTAGAATTTAGAAAGAGATTATTGGCGGTAGTCATTTGTTTCTTTTTGGTATTCTGTGTCTCTCTGCTTTTTGCAGACCAGATTTACCAGTATGTGACCCAATCTTTTCAGCAAAAGTTGATTGTTTTAGGACCTAATGATATTTTATGGATTTACATTCGTTTGTCTAGTCTGATGGCCTTTACCATCACTTTACCTTACACAGTTTATCATATTTGGTCTTTCATCAAACCTGGTCTGAAGAAGGAAGAAGCTAGAGCAGTTTTTGTCTATATTCCAGCTAGTTTCCTTTGTTTTCTAGTTGGACTGGCTTTTGGTTTTTACTTTGTAACACCAGCCTTACTTCAGGTTTTATTAGGGCTAGGAGAAGGACTATTTGAAACGCAGTTAACCGCCAAAAATTATCTGTCCTTTGTTTTTCAAACGACCTTGCCTTTGGCTCTGATTTTTGAATTGCCAGTTATCATTGCCTTTTTGACGTCGATTGGACTCATTGGACCAGAATTATTGACTGCTTATCGCCGATACGCTTATTTTATCTTATTGGTACTTGCAGTCATCTTGACACCAGCTGATTTTGTTAGCGATTTGGCAATGACTGCCCCCTTGATTTTACTCTATGAATTGAGTATTGCTATCAGCAAACACATTATGAAACGCAAGCAGAAAGGAGAGAGAAATGGGAATCTTACGTGATATCGGAGCACCAGGATTGATTATCATCGTTTTAGGAGCTCTCTTGATTTTTGGACCAAACGATTGCCTGAACTAGGCGAGTCAATCGGTAAAATGCTATCTGAATTTAAAAAAGCAGTTAAAGGAACTGAAAATCAAGATAAGGAAGAGTAAACCTTGTCTAATAAAAAACTTTGTACTCTAGAAAGCATTGTGTAGCTAGCTAGAGTGCAAAGTTTTTTTGATACTCAATGAAAATCAAAGAGTAAACTAGAAAGCTAGCCGCAGGTTGCTCAAAGCATTGCTTTGAGGTTGTAGATAAGACTGACGAAGTCAGTTACATATATCTACGGTAAGGCGACGCTGACGTGGTTTGAATTTGATTTTCGAAGAGTATGAGTTTGGAACATGAAAACAGCAGTTGATTTCAAGAAAGAAAAAAGAACAGTCGAAACTGTTCTTTTTATGATTATTTGAGACCGTATTTTTTGTTGAAACGATCCACGCGTCCATCTGCTTGAGTGAACTTTTGACGTCCAGTGTAGAATGGGTGTGAGTCTGATGAAATTTCCACACGGATCAATGGGTAAGTTTCGCCTTCGAACTCAACTGTTTCGTTAGAGCGTTTTGTTGAACCGCTAAGGAATTGGTAACCAGTAGTTGTGTCCATGAAGACAACTGGGCGATATTCTGGATGGATATCTTTTTTCATTTTGCAATATTTCCTTTCTGCCATGGTCTCTTTGCGAGCCATAGATTGTTACCATACTAGTCTATCAGATTCTGAAAAGTTTGGCAAGTATTTTATCAGTTTTTAAGCAAGTTTTTTAACTTTTGGTAGATGATTTCGTTTTCTTCTAGGCTATAGGAATTGGCACCACTTGCTAGAGGATGGCCTCCACCATCATGCTCCTTGGCAATTTCATTGATAGGCTGGATTTTACTGCGTAAGCGAACGCGGTAGTGGCCATCAGCCTGCTCCACAAATGCCCCAGAGACTAACACTGTCAATGCGTCCTGGTGCTCCAACAATAGCAGCTGTTTCAGCATCGGTAACGTTGTAGGTTTGTAGGACTTCTTGACTCAGGATAACGCGAGCTGCACCGTTTTCATCCACTTCCAGATGGTCGTAGATGTAGCCTTGAAGTTTAGCGATTTTGTAACTCATAGTGTCCATTTTGCGAGTGAGAGCCGCAAAGTCAAAGTTCTGTTCTCTCAGAGAGGCAGCCAGACGGAGGGTGCGTGCAGTCGTAGAAGGGTAGAGGAAACGACCTGTATCACCAACGATTCCTGCAAAGAGCAACTCAGCAGCGTGATCTGATAAGGCCAGTTGGGTTGTTTCAGCAAATAGAGTAATCATCTCACTAGCGCTACTTGAACTAGTATCCACCCAAGATAGGTCACCATATACATCATCATTTGGATGGTGGTCAATCTTAATGAGAAATCACCTTGACTATAGCGCTTATCATCAATACGAGCAGTATTTGCCGTATCACAGACGATGACAAGGGCTCCTTGGTAGGCACTATCTTCAACAAGATCCATCTCAGCCATCCAAGTAAGAGTTGGTTCATCAAAACCAACGGCTTTGATGGTTTTTTCTGGGAAATGATGTTTGAGAAGAGCTTTCAATCCCACCTGACTTCCTAAGGCATCTGGGTCTGGTTTCATGTGTCTATGAATGATAATCGTGTCGTATTCTTTAATTTTTTCTAAAATTTGATGGCAAATTTCCATAAATAACCTCAATTCTTTCTCATTTCATTGTAGCACAAGAATTTTTTTATTTTTTTAAAATGAAAAAGATGTGATATAATGGAGAAAAGATAAATTGAGGAGGACGATATGGCATTAGCAAAAATTGTATTTGCCAGTATGACCGGTAATACCGAAGAAATTGCAGATATTGTAGCAGACAAATTACGTGACTTGGGCTTGGATGTCGATGTTGATGAATGTACAACTGTTGACGCTTCTGACTTCTTGGAAGCAGACATCGCTATCGTTGCGACCTATACTTATGGTGATGGTGAATTGCCAGATGAGATGATGGACTTCTACGAAGACCTTGCAGATCTCAACTTGAATGGCAAAATCTACGGAGTGGTTGGCTCAGGAGACACCTTCTACGATGAATTCTGTAAAGCTGTCGATGACTTTGATCGTGTCTTTGTTTCAACAGGAGCCGAAAAAGGTTCAGAATGTGTCAAAGTTGATCTTTCTGCTGAGGAAGAAGACATTGAACGCTTGGAACAATTTGCAGAAGAATTAGCTGCTAAAGTAGGATAAGCATGAACGTGAGCTGATGCAATCAATCAGTGCATTTTTCTTATCATGACTTGGGATTTTACTAGCCTATTTAGTGGCTTTTTGATACAATAATTCAAATAAAGGAGGAGACTGTATGGATTTAGATAGTATTCGGCAAGAAATTGATCAAATAGATGACCAAATTGTCAAACTGCTAGAAGAACGAATGCACTTAGTTGAAGGGGTTGTGGCTTATAAGAAGGCTTCGGGTAAACCGATTTTAGATACCAAGAGAGAAGCAGTTATTTTTGAAAAAGGTCAGAAATCGTGTAGAAGACAAGCGCTATCAGGAGACTATTGTCGCAACGTTTTCGGACATACTCAAACGTTCGCGTGATTATCAGGATCAAAATATCAAATGAAAAAAGAACAATTTTATCCACTAGGGATTTTTCTAGCTGCTATGTTGGGGGGACTGGTTCGCTACCTGGTTTCTACTTGGTTACCAGCCAGTCCAGATTTTCCTTGGGGAACCCTTCTTGCCAACTATCTAGGAATTTTCTGCCTGGTTTATCTTGTCAAGGGTTATCTAGTCTACAAGGAAACCAGTAAAGGTGTTATTTTAGCACTTGGTACAGGTTTTTGTGGTGGTTTAACAACCTTTTCCAGTCTAATGCTTGACTCTGTAAAACTGCTGGATACAGGGCGTTATCTTAGCTTGGTCCTATATTTGCTTTTGAGCATGGGTGGAGGCCTGCTCTTGGCTTATTGTCTAGGGAGGAAGAAATGGTAATCGTCTATCTTGCAATCGCTTGTGGCTTCGGAGCTCTAGTACGGTATTTCTTTTCTTACTATAATCAAGCATCTAAATTGCCCCTCGGAACGCTCATAGCCAATCTTCTAGGTTGTTTTTTGATTGGATTATTCTACAATCATGTGGAAGCTAAGGAAGTCTATGCTATTCTAGCAACAGGCTTTTGCGGAGGTTTAACAACTTTTTCGACCTTGAATGACGAACTTCAAAGACTGTTAAGTGATAAGAAGGTCTTTTATTCTTACCTGACTTTGACCTACCTAGGTGGTTTAGTTGCGATTTTTTTAGGAATTCTGCTATAAATTTCTTTACTTTTTTGTGGAAATTTGGTAAACTGTATCTTGTGTGTAATGGACGCACAAAAATACAGTTTATCCGCTGAGGAGGATTCCTCAAGATTGACAAAGATAGGAGAATAAAATGAATCCATTAATCCAAAGCTTGACTGAAGGTCAACTTCGTACAGATATCCCATCATTCCGTCCTGGTGACACTGTTCGTGTACACGCGAAAGTTGTCGAAGGTAACCGTGAACGTATCCAGATTTTTGAAGGTGTTGTTATCGCACGTAAAGGTGCTGGTATCTCAGAAAACTACACAGTTCGTAAAATCTCTAACGGTGTAGGTGTTGAGCGTATCTTCCCAATCCACACTCCACGTGTTGAAAAAATCGAAGTTGTTCGTTACGGTAAAGTACGTCGTGCGAAATTGTACTACTTGCGTGCTCTTCAAGGTAAAGCAGCTCGTATCAAAGAAATCCGTCGTTAATTCGACTAAAAAACTCTGCTTTTTCAGCAGAGTTTTTATCTAGCTCCCTTAGTTCAATGGATATAACAACTCCCTCCTAAGGAGTAGTTGCTGGTTCGATTCCGGCAGGGGGCAGTAATTAGTTATTAAAAACCGCTCAGCTGAGCGGTTTTCGTCTATTCTTTTCTTTTACAGTACCCATGTACGGATGGCATGGGCGACGCCAGATTCGTCATTTGTTTTAGTGATGTATTTGGCGATTTTTTTGATTTCTGGATTTCCATTTTCCATAACAACGGGATTACCAACGACTTCCAGCATGGCGCGGTCATTTTCTTCGTCCCCGATCGCCATGGTTTCATCTTTGGTCAATCCTAGTTTTTCAGCTAAGTGAGTAATAGCTGAACCCTTATCTACATTCTTTTTAAGGAGTTCAAGGTAGAAAGGAGCAGACTTGTTGATAGAGTAGCGCTCGTAAAATTCGGCTTGTATCTTTTCGATCGCAGCATCCAGAATCTCTGGTTCATCGATAAACATACACTTGACGATTTCCTTGTCAGCCATTTCTTCAGGTGTACGGTAGAAGATGGGCATGCTGACGAGGGTTGATTCGTGAACTGTGTATTTTCCGATATTGCGATTGGCAGTATAGATACCGTTCTTAGTAATAGCGTGCATGTGGACACCGAGCTTACGGCTGAGGAATTCCATATCTAGATAATCCTCATAGGTCAAGGATTCACTGATAATCTCATGGCCAGTTGCAGTTTCTTGGACAAGGGCACCGTTGAAGGTCACGACATAGTCACCCTCGTCTCTCAATTGCAAGTCGTCCAGAAGTTTGGCAACACCTGCGATAGGGCGACCAGTTGCAATCACGACTTTGACGCCGGCTTGTTTAGCATCTTGGATGGCAGAAAAGACTTCAGGAGTAATCTCCTTTTGACTGTTGACTAGGGTTCCGTCGATATCGACGGCGATTAGTTTAATACTCATAAATTTCCTCTTCTAGTTTTTATTTGGGGTAAAATGATCGTTCTCAATCAAGTGTAAAAATTGTTGGGTAATGCTAGCAAAGATACTGTTTTGGTCCAACATTTCTTTTGGAAAATAGAAACGATTATCTCCGTGGCGACTGCCAGCAAGAGATTGGACGATAGGAGACAGGCTAGAGAGTTCGGCTAGTTCCCCATTTTTTTGTAAAATCTCAATCTGTGTTCGTGGATTTTCAGATTCGGGACGATAGATATCATAAGGAAGGTCAAAGTTCTTATGAATGGCAGTGTAGTAGTCTGGATCAAAGCCGATATCCTCAACCAATTTTCTCATGCTAGAGAGTTGGTCTTGATCCTCTTGTGAAAAGGTAATGGATTTAAAGACCTTGCGGTTGACAAAGCGTTGCGACAAGTCTGCGAGAATCTTGTCAGGACTGATCATCCAGAGCTGGAAGTAGGTATTCATGACACCATCATCCAGAGCCAGATAGTCAGACAAGGTCACATTTTTTTCAAAGAAAGGCAGGAGGTGTGGAGAAGTTCGTGCAAAGAAGTCCTTGTCCTCAGGATAGAGTTCCTTGGCGCGTTTGAGAAGATTCTGTAGGAGCACCTCCATGGCGCGTGTTGCTGGGTGGAAATAGACCTGCATATACATCTGGTAGCGACTGAGGACATAGTCCTCGATGGCGTGCATGCCATTGCGCTGAAAGGCGATACCATTTGCGACAGGGCGAATAACTCGTAGGATACGTGTCAGGTCGAATTCTCCATAAGATGCTCCTGTAAAATAGGAGTCGCGCAAGAGATAGTCCATGCGGTCTGCATCGATTTGACTAGAAATGAGTTGCACGACCTGCTTGTTAGGATAGGTGTGGTCAATGACACTGGCCACTTTTTCTGGAAAATCTGGCGCTACTTGTAGCAGGACTTGGTGAATCTCGGTTTCAGGACTTTGGATAATCTCCTGAGTAATGGCTTCGTGGTCTGTATCAAAGAGATGTTCAAAAGTATGGGAGTAGGCACCATGCCCAAGGTCATGTAGGAGAGCAGCTGTCATGGTCAAGAGAGATTCGGCAGGATTCCATTCCTCAGGATATTTTTCTTCAAAAATCTCTGTGATGCGTCGTGCAATTTCATAGACGCCTAGACAGTGAGAGAAGCGGCTGTGCTCCCCACCATGGAAGGTATAACTGGAAGTTCCCAGTTGCTTGATACGGCGCAAACGCTGAAATTCTTTTGTATTAATCAAGTCATAGATGATTTGATTATTGACATGGATGTAGTTGTGAACTGGGTCACGGAATACTTTTTCGTTCATATGACCATTATAGCAAAATCCTGCTCTTTTTGGTAAAATAGTAGGACAAGAGACAAGAAAGAGGACTTGATGTGAAAATTCGGATGCGAAATACGATTCAGTTTGATGAGCAGTTGGAAGTGATTGACCAGCTTTATGACGTGGAAGTGCATGAAAAGGGAGATTATAGCTACCTGCTTTTCTATAATGAGGAAAAAGAAAAAGTAGTTATTAAATTTCATGATCAAGAGCTGGTGATGAGCCGATTTTCCAATCCCAAGACCATTATGCGCTTCCTAAAGGATAGTGATAGTTTAGCCTATATCCCCACACCCATGGGGATGCAGGAGTTTGTTATCCAAACCAGTCGATATGAAGTGGATGGGCAAAAGATTCATTTAGATTATCAACTACAAAATCAAGAGGGACATCCCTTTGCCAGCTATCAATTGGAAATTACTTGGGGCTAGGCTCATGTCTTTTTCAAATTTTTCAAATTTAGCTATCTATCTTCTTGGATTGGCTTCCTAGTGTGGTAGATTAGGCTAATTTTTGGTATAATAAAAGTTATGGAAATCGAAAAAACCAATCGTATGAATGCGCTCTTTGAATTTTATGCGGCGCTTTTGACAGACAAGCAAATGAACTATATAGAACTCTACTACGCTGATGATTACAGCCTTGCTGAGATTGCCGAGGAGTTTGGTGTCAGTCGTCAGGCTGTCTATGACAATATCAAGCGGACAGAAAAGATTCTGGAAGATTATGAGATGAAATTGCACATGTACTCGGATTACATTGTCCGCAGTCAAATTTTTGACCAGATTTTGGAGCGCTATCCCAAGGATGACTTTCTGCAGGAGCAGATAGAAATTTTAACAAGCATTGATAATAGAGAATAAGAGGAAGAAAAATGGCATTTGAAAGTTTAACAGAACGTTTGCAGAACGTCTTTAAAAATCTACGTAAAAAAGGAAAAATCTCTGAAGCTGATGTCCAAGAGGCAACTAAAGAGATTCGCTTGGCCTTGCTTGAGGCCGACGTTGCCTTGCCTGTTGTAAAGGACTTTATAAAGAAAGTTCGCGAACGTGCAGTCGGACATGAAGTCATTGATACCCTTAATCCTGCGCAACAGATTATTAAATCGTTGATGAGGAATTGACAGCCGTTTTAGGTTCTGATACGGCTGAGATAATCAAGTCACCTAAGATTCCGACGATTATCATGATGGTCGGTTTGCAAGGGGCTGGTAAAACAACCTTTGCTGGTAAATTGGCCAACAAACTCAAGAAGGAAGAAAATGCTCGTCCTTTGATGATTGCGGCGGATATTTACCGTCCTGCTGCCATCGATCAGCTGAAAACACTGGGGCAACAGATTGATGTTCCTGTCTTTGCACTTGGAACAGAGGTTCCAGCTGTTGAGATTGTCCGTCAAGGTTTGGAACAAGCCCAAGCTAACCATAATGATTATGTCTTGATTGATACGGCGGGTCGTTTGCAGATTGATGAGCTTTTGATGAATGAGCTTCGTGACGTGAAAGAACTGGCTCAACCAAATGAAATTCTCCTTGTGGTTGATGCCATGATTGGTCAAGAAGCGGCCAATGTTGCGCGTGAGTTTAATGCTCAGTTGGAAGTGACTGGGGTTATCCTTACCAAGATTGATGGCGATACTCGTGGTGGTGCGGCTCTATCTGTTCGTCACATTACTGGAAAACCAATCAAGTTCACTGGTACAGGTGAAAAGATTACAGATATCGAAACCTTCCACCCAGATCGTATGTCTAGCCGTATCCTTGGTATGGGGGATATGCTTACTCTGATTGAGAAAGCTTCTCAAGAATACGATGAGCAAAAAGCCCTTGAAATGGCTGAGAAGATGCGCGAAAACACCTTTGATTTCAATGATTTCATTGATCAGTTGGATCAGGTGCAAAACATGGGGCCAATGGAAGACTTGCTCAAGATGATTCCAGGTATGGCCAACAATCCTGCCCTTCAAAACATGAAGGTGGATGAGCGCCAGATTGCGCGCAAACGTGCTATTGTGTCTTCCATGACACCTGAAGAACGTGAAATCCAGATTTATTAAATCCAAGCCGTCGCCGTCGTATCGCTGCAGGTTCTGGAAATACATTTGTAGAAGTCAATAAATTCATTAAAGACTTTAACCAGGCTAAACAACTCATGCAGGGTGTCATGTCTGGTGATATGAACAAAATGATGAAGCAGATGGGAATCAATCCAAACAATCTTCCTAAAAATATGCCAAATATGGGAGGTATGGATATGTCTGCCCTTGAAGGAATGATGGGACAAGGTGGGATGCCTGACTTGTCAGCGCTTGGAGGAGCAGGAATGCCAGATATGAGCCAAATGTTTGGTGGTGGACTCAAAGGTAAAATCGGTGAATTTGCCATGAAACAGTCTATGAAACGCATGGCTAACAAAATGAAAAAAGCGAAGAAGAAACGTAAGTAAGACAAGGGAAGGCCGCAGGGCTTTCCTTTTTTAGAAAGAAGAAAAATGAGCACTTCCGTAGTTGGAAATGCTCGTTTTTCGATGTATTTAGATTCTTAGTCTTTATTTTCGTATGGCAAGATCAAGTTCAAGATGATTCCTGTCATAGCTGATAGGGCAGTTCCTGAAAGGGTAACTGGACCAAGTTTAAGGATAGCTCCTCCAAGTCCAAGTACCAACATAGCACTTGCGATGATTAGGTTACGCATTTGACTGAAGTCTACACGTTCTTTGATCAAGACTTTCAAACCATTACTTGCGATAACTCCGTAGAGAAGGATTGACATACCACCAAGTACAGCATTTGGAATGGTTGAAATCAAGGCAGTGAATTTACCAAGGAAGCTGAGGGCAATCGCGATAAAGGCAGCGTTACGGATAACTGAGACAGAAGCGATACGAGTCATACCGATAACCCCTGTATTTTCTCCATAAGTTGTATTGGCTGGTCCACCAAGGAAGGCAGAAACTGAAGTTGCGATACCGTCACCAAGAAGAGTACGGTGAAGACCTGGTTCTTTCAAGAATTGACGGCCACAGATTTGACCCAAAACAGTATGGTCTCCGATATGTTCAGAAATTGTTACGATAGCGATTGGCAAGATAGCGATAGTTTCTGGACCAAAGTAAAGATTGTATTCTTTAAAGGCACCACCTGTGCTAAATGGCAAGTAGAAACCAGGAATTTCAAACCAGTTGGCTTTAAGAACTGGTGTAAAGTCAACCAAGCCAAGAGTTAGTGCGAAGAGGTAACCACCGATAATGGCAAAGAGGAATGGAATGATTCGTAGGAAGCCTTTTCCTTTTGTATTGATAAAGGCAGCAATCAAGAAAGTAACAACTGCTACAAGTGCATTTTTCCAATTTCCATCCGCTACAAGACCAGCGTTTGTAACAGCTGAACCTGCAAGTCCAAGACCGATAACGATGATCATAGTCCGATGATGATTGGTGGCAAGAGTTTATCAATCCATTTTGTACCCGCAAAACGAACACCAGCAGCGACAAGCACATAGATAAAACCTGTAAGGATAACCCCTGTTTGGGCAGCTGATACATCCCCTCCTAGTTCCTTCATAGCTAGGGACATAGCTGTGATAAAGGCGAATGATGATCCTAGATAAACTGGAACTCTAAAACCAGTTGCGATCATGTAGATGAGTGTTCCAACACCTGAAGCAAAAAGGGCAACAGATACAGGCATTCCCAAAATCAAGGGTACCAAGATGGTCGCACCAAACATGGCGAAAACGTGTTGGAAGCTAAGGAGAATTCCTTTTCCAGCTGAAGGACGTTGGTCAACGTCTAGTAACAAATCAACAGTTGATTCTTGTTTCATATAAACCTCACTTTTGGGCATCAAAAAAGAGCCCATTATTTTACAGCAATAGGCCCTCAGAGTAAGACTTCTCTAAAATCTAGACTTTAAAGAATTTCAAATATTTCTGCGTCTTCGTCACCTCACGGGATGACATTAAAAACCTTTGCTTAGGATAGTATAGCAGAAAAAAATGATTTTGTAAATCATTTTTTCCCGAGCCTAGAAATAAGAGAGCGAGGTTGATTTTGTAAATCATTTTTTCCCGAGCCTGGAAATAAAGGAGCGAGGTTGACTTTGTAAATATTTTTATAAAAAAATAGCATAAAAAAATCTAGTTATCCGCATAAAAAAACTGGACTTATCACACTTTTATCAAGGTCAAAACCACTCAATTTACTACTAATTTACTACTTATGAATGAGCTTTGATACGACGATTTATCCTTGAAAAGTGAAGATATAAAGATACTTCCAATAAAAATTTGAATATTTAATAGGTAGACACTTCAAAAAAATGAGGTGTCTATTTTTTTTACCCGATTTTGAAAGGAAGTGAACTTATGAAAACAAAAAAATCAAGAATCAAAAAGGTCGTTCCCCACTCTTTAAGACCATCAAACATTCATTCAGCCAATAAAAAAAGAAAGGATAGGTAAAAAAATATGGAACTTAAATTTGTGATTCCCAACATGGAAAAAAACATTCGGCAATTTAGAATTTGCTGGCGAGGATAAAGTCGTTCAGCGAAGAATCAACGGACGGCTAACTGTCTTATCAAGAAGCTATAATCTCTATTCTGATGTTCAAAGAGCAGATGATATTGTGGTGGTGCTTCCTGCTGAAGCTGGCGAAAAACATTTTCGGCTTTGAGGAACGTGTAAGTTAGTCAATCCACGTATTACCGCAGAGGGCTACAAAAATCGGCACTCGTGGTTTTATAAATTACCTTTTACATGCTGACGACATGATAAAAAGAATAAAGAAAGAGAGGAAAAATGATGAGATTAGCAAATGGCATTGTATTAGATAAAGACACGACTTTTTGGAGAATTGAAATTCTCTGCTCTACGTCGTGAAGTGAGAATCCAAAATGAAGACGGGTCGGTTTCAGATGAAATCAAGGAACGTACCTATGACTTAAAAATCCAAAGGACAAGGACGCATGATTCAAGTAAGTATTCCTGCCAGCGTGCCTTTGAAAGAGTTTGATTATAACGCACGGGTGGAACTTATCAATCCCATTGCGGACACCGTTGCTACTGCCACCTATCAAGGAGCAGATGTTGACTGGTATATCAAGGCAGACGATATTGTGCTGACAAAGGATTCTAGTTCATTCAAAGCTCAACCACAAGCAAAGAAAGAACCGACACAAGACAAATAGTCGCTAGGTAGAAAGGAGACTTTTTTTCGCATGAAACAGCGTGGTAAAAAGGATTCGCCCATCTGGTAAAGATTTAGTCTTTCATTTTACGATAGTGTCACTCCCTGCCTGTTTTCCCTGCTGGTTGTCGGACTGTTTCATGTGAAGACAATCCAGCAGATCAACTGGCAGGATTTTAACTCATCACAAGCAGATAAGATTGACATTCCCTATTTAATTATCAGTTTCAGTGTCGCAATTCTTATCTGCTTGCTGGTAGCGTTTGTATTCAAACGGGTTCGCTATGATACGGTTAAACAACTTTACCACCGTCAAAAAAACTGGCAAAGATGATACTTGAAAAACAAGTGGTATGAATCTGAACAGGTCAAAACAGAGGGTTTCTTTTAAAGATAGTGCTGGTCGTACAAAGGAAAAAGATAACCTACTTCCCTAAAAATGTATTATCGACTTAAAAATGGCTTGATACAGATACGGGTGGAAATCACGTTGGGAAAAATATCAAGACCAACTCTTACACTTGGAAAAAGAAATTAGAGAGTGGCTTTGTACTGTGAGCTGACGGATAAAGAGTTAAAGGATTCCTATGTGGAATATACTTTTGCTCTATGACACCATAGCCAGTCGTATTTCTATTGATGAAGTAGAAGCTAAAGATGGTAAACTTCGCTTAATGAAAAAACGTATGGTGGGAATATGATAAGCTCCCTCATATGTTGATTGCTGGTGGTACAGGTGGCGGTAAAACTTACTTTATACTGACACTGATTGAAGCCTTGCTTCATACAGATTCAAAAACTGTATATTCTTGACCCGAAAAATGCTGACCTTGCGGACTTAGGGTTCTGTGATGGCAAATGTCTACTATAGAAAAGAAGACTTGCTTTCTTGCATTGAAACATTCTATGAAGAAATGATGAAACGTAGTGAGGAAATGAAGCAGATGAAGAACTATAAGACTGGCAAAAAAATTATGCTTACTTAGGTCTCCCGGCACACTTCTTAATCTTTTGATGAATACGTCGCTTTCATGGAAATGCTGGGAACAAAAAGAAAACACCGCAGTTATGAATAAGCTGAAACAGATTGTCATGTTAGGTCGTCAAGCTGGCTTCTTTTCTAATACTGGCTTGTCAACGTCCAGACGCAAAATATTTAGGCGACGGAATCCGTGATCAGTTTAATTTCAGAGTGGCTTTAGGTCGTATGTCTGAAATGGGCTATGGCATGATGTTTGGCAGTGACGTACAAAAAGGATTTCTTCTTAAAGCGAATCAAAGGTCGTGGCTATGTTGATGTAGGAACAAGTGTCATATCAGAGTTTTATACTCCCTTGTACCAAAAAGGATATGATTTCTGGAGGAAATTAAAAGTTATCCATCAGCAGACAGTCCACGCAGGCGACGTGCGAAGCGGAAGTCGCAGGTGTGGACTGATCTTGTTGGCTGGTGTGGCAATAGCCACGTTAGCACTTAACCCCCTGTATCTAACAGGGGGTACAAATCGACAGGAAACAGTCAAAAAAACATTAGAAAAATCCTTTTGGTTACAAGGGATTTACAAAATTTCAGCGTATGTCAAATGGGCTTTAAAAGCCCAGTTGACATACGCCTTTTTGATTGGAGGGATTTTTACTGAATGAACAAACTTGGTTACAGCATTTAAAAGAAAAACGCTTGGCTTATGGACTATCTCAAAACCGTTTAGCTGTTGCGACTGGTATTACAAGGCAGTATCTAAGCGATATTGAAACAGGAAAAGTCAAGCCATCAGAGGATTTACAGCAGTCCCTTTGGGAAGCTCTGGAACGCTTCAATCCCGACGCTCCCCTTGAAATGCTGTTTGATTATGTAAGGATTCGCTTTCCGACAACAGACGTACAGCAGGTGGTCGAAAACATCTTACAACTGAAACTGTCCTATTTTCTTCATGAGGACTATGGTTTCTATTCTTATTCAGAGCATTATGCTTTAGGCGACATATTCGTCCTTTGCTCCCATGAACTGGACAAAGGAGTTCTGGTGGAATTGAAAGGTCGTGGGTGCAGACAATTTGAAAGCTATCTTCTGGCACAACAAAGAAGCTGGTATGAGTTCTTTATGGACGTTTTGGTGGCTGGCGGTGTGATGAAACGCCTTGACCTTGCCATTAACGATAAGACAGGGATTTTGAATATCCCTGTACTCACTGAAAAGTGCCAACAGGAAGAATGTATCTCCGTCTTCCGCAGTTTTAAAAGCTATCGCAGTGGCGAACTGGTACGCAAAGAGGAAAAGGAATGTATGGGAAACACCCTCTATATCGGTTCATTACAAAGTGAAGTTTATTTCTGTATCTATGAAAAGGACTACGAGCAGTACAAGAAAAATGATATTCCCATTGAAGACGCAGAAGTAAAAAACCGTTTTGAGATTCGATTGAAAAATGAGCGTGCTTTATTATGCAGTCCGTGATTTACTCGTCTATGACAATCCAGAGCATACCGCCTTTAAAAATTATCAATCGGTATATCCGTTTTGTAGATAAAGACGATTCCAAACCTCGTTCTGATTGGAAACTGAATGAAGAATGGGCTTGGTTTATTGGGAACAATCGTGAACGATTAAAACTAACCACAAAACCAGAGCCTTACTCCTTCCAAAGGACGCTGAACTGGCTATCTCATCAAGTTGCCCCGACCTTAAAGGTTGCGATTAAACTTGATGAAATCAACCAGACGCAGGTTGTAAAAGACATTCTCGACCATGCGAAACTGACAGACCGACACAAGCAGATTTTGAAGCAACAGTCAGTAAAAGAACAGGACGTGATAACAACAAAAAAATAACTCAAATACAAATTCATTGAATATAGAGAGGAGAACATTTTTATGAATTTTGGACAAAACCTTTATAACTGGTTTCTATCAAACGCTCAATCACTGGTGCTTTTAGCAATCGTTGTGATTGGCTTGTATCTTGGCTTCAAGCGTGAGTTTAGCAAACTGATTGGCTTTTTAATTATTGCGATTATTGCGGTTGGCTTAGTCTTCAACGCTGCTGGAGTAAAAGACATTTTACTAGAGCTATTCAATCGCATTATTGGTGCTTAAATAAAACCGTTCTTTTGTGGAATATAAGTGGTTTTCTTATGTTCCGCAAAGGAATGGTACACCAAACGAAGTGCGGTAGGGATTTTTTTGAATCTCTACAAAGAAAGGACGTGAATATATGGACGATATGCAAGTCTATATTGCGAATTTAGGCAAATACAATGAGGGCGAATTGGTCGGTGCGTGGTTTACCTTTCCCATTGACTTTGAGGAAGTCAAAGAGAAAATCGGCTTGAATGATGAATATGAGGAATACGCCATTCATGACTACGAGTTACCCTTTACGGTTGACGAATACACTCCATTGGCGAACTCAATCGACTATGGGAAATGGTATCGGAATTACCCTGAAGAATTACAATCGGAGCTATCTGCTCTGCTCACTCATTTTTCAAGCATTGAAGAACTAAGCGAACATCAAGAGGATATTATCATTCATTCCGATTGTGATGATATGTATGACGTGGCACGCTACTACATTGAAGAAACGGGTGCTTTAGGCGAAGTACCAGCTAGTCTTCAAAAACTATATTGATTATCAAGCCTATGGTCGGGATTTAGACCTTTCAGGAACGTTTATCTCAACCAATCATGGGATTTTTTTGAAATCGTCTATTAAATCTGTCGGTACATTACTACTGGCAGATTTTCTATTTTACGGGGTGGCTCAATCAGCTACCCCTATTTTTTATGAAAGGATTGATTACATGAAGAAAATACGAAGCTATACCAGTATCTGGTCTGTGGAAAAGGTACTGTATTCTATCAATGATTTTAGACTTCCGTTTCCCATAACCTTTACGCAAATGACATGGTTTGTCGTGTCACTCTTTGCAGTGATGATACTTGTCAACTTGCCCCCTCTTTCCATGATAGAGGGAGCATTTCAAATACTTTGGGATTCCTGTGGCTTTCACATGGTTTATGTCTACAAAAAAACTTTTGATGGTAAAAAGCCTTATGGATTTTTTTGAAGTCTGTCATTGCTTATGCACTGCGACCAAAGCTGACCCTATGCAGGAAAAAAAGTAACGCTTGGCAGAAACCAGCCACAAGAAGCCATTACAGCAGTTAGGAGTGAATTTTATGGCATATCCAATTAAATACATTGAAAACAATCTCGTCTGGAATAAAGACGGGGAATGTTATGCTTACTATGAGCTTGTTCCTCACAATTACTCATTTCTAAGTCCAGAACAGAAAAATACAAGTGCATGATTCTTTTCAGACAGCTTATCGCACAAAAATCGTGATGGCAAAATTCATGCTTTTACAAATCAGTACAGAATCCAGCATACGTTCTGCACAAGAGCGTTCCAAAAATGAAGTCACTGGCAAGCTCAAAGCGGTTGCTTTATGACAAAATCGACCAACAGACAGACGCTTTAATATCCATGATTGACGAAAATCAAGTGAACTACCGTTTCTTTATCGGCTTTAAGTTGCTTCTCAACGATCAGGAGTTTTCTATGAAAAGTCTTACCGTTGAAGCAAAAAATGCTTTGTCTGATTTTGTCTATGATGTGAACCATAAGCTGATGGGCGATTTTGTTAGTATGAGTAATGATGAAATCCTGCGTTTTCAGAAGATGGAAAAGCTCTTAGAAAATAAAAATCTCTCGTCGTTTCAAAATCCGCAGGTTAGATAAGGACGACTTCGGCTATCTGATTGAACACCTTTACGGACAGACAGGCACTGCCTATGAAGAGTATGAGTACCATCTATCAAAGAAAAAGCTGGATAATGAAACGCTGATTAAATACTATGACTTGATTAGCTCTACTCGCTGTTTGGTGGAAGAAAAAAACAGCGATATTTGAAAAATCCAGCAGGAAGATGAAACCGTCTATGTAGCTTACTTTTACCATTAACAGCATTGTCGGAGAACTGGACTTCCCTGTCCTCTGAAATCTTCTACTACCAGCAACAGCAATTTACATTCCCTGATTGATACGTCAATGAATGTGGAAATTGTAGCGAATCGTAAAGCCCCTATCTACTGTCCGCAATAAAAAAAGAAAGAACTGAAAGACTTGGATAACCACGCTTGGCAAAGTGATAATGAAACCAGCTCCAATGTGGCGGAAGCTCTGGAAAGTGTGAATGAGCTGGAAACCAATTTAGACCAAAGCAAGGAATCTATGTACAAGCTGTCTTATGTGGTAAGGGTATCAGCAAATGATCTTGACGAACTCAAACGTCGTTGTAATGAAGTGAAAGATTTTTATGACGATTTAAGCGTAAAACTGGTACGACCATTTGGGGATATGCTCGGCTTACATGAAGAATTTTTACCTGCCAGCAAGCGTTATATGAATGATTATATTCAATACGTGACCTCTGATTTCCTCGCTGGTTTAGGTTTTGGTGCTACTCAAATGCTGGGGGAAAATGAGGGGATTTATGTTGGCTACAGCTTAGATACTGGACGCAATGTCTATCTGAAACCTGCTCTTGCCAGTCAAGGGGTTAAGGGTTCAGTAACCAATGCGTTAGCGTCGGCTTTTGTTGGTTCGCTGGGTGGTGGTAAATCCTTTGCGAATAACCTTATCGTCTATTATGCGGTGCTTTATGGGGCACAAGCAGTGATTGTAGACCCAAAAGCAGAACGTGGCAGATGGAAAGAAACCTTGCCAGAGATTTCCCATGAAATCAATATCGTCACTCTGACTTCTGATGAGAAAAACAAAGGCTTACTTGACCCTTATGTGATTATGAAAAATCCCAAAGATTCTGAATCACTGGCTATTGATATTCTGACATTCCTTACGGGGATTTCCTCTCGTGATGGGGAACGCTTCCCAATCCTTAGAAAAGCCATTCGTGCAGTAACCAATAGTGAAGTACGAGGGTTGATGAAAGTGATTGAGGAATTACGGGTTGAGAATACGCCACTAAGTACCAGTATAGCCGACCATATCGAAAGTTTTACAGACTATGACTTTGCACATTTATTATTCAGTAATGGTTATGTGGAGCAGTCTATCAGCTTAGAAAAACAACTGAACATTATACAGGTTGCGGACTTGGTACTTCCCGACAAGGAAACTTCCTTTGAGGAATATACCACTATGGAGCTTTTATCCGTTGCTATGCTGATTGTCATTAGTACCTTTGCTTTAGACTTTATCCATACAGACCGAAGCATTTTCAAGATTGTAGATTTAGACGAAGCATGGAGCTTTTTACAGGTAGCACAAGGAAAAACACTATCTATGAAGCTGGTTCGGGCTGGTCGTGCTATGAACGCTGGGGTATATTTCGTGACCCAAAATACAGACGACCTCTTAGATGAAAAACTGAAAAATAACCTCGGCTTAAAATTTGCATTTCGTTCCACTGACCTTAACGAGATTAAAAAGACCTTAGCCTTTTTTGGTGTAGACCCAGAGGACGAAAACAATCAGAAGCGATTGCGTGATTTGGAAAACGGGCAATGCCTTATCAGTGATTTATATGGTCGTGTCGGTGTGATACAGTTCCACCCTGTATTTGAAGAACTGCTCCATGCCTTTGATACCAGACCACCTGTGCGAAAAGAGGTGTAAATGTGAAACCATCAATAGTAAACAGAATAAAATCAAACTGGACGCTGAAACGTCTCAGGTAAAGTGGCAATGACAGTGGCTTTCACACTTGTGATTGCCATTTTTTTCTTTAGCCATGCTGGGAACGGTGGTTCAAGCTGCGGGCTTGGTAGATGATACGGTCAATGTGGCAAATGAATACAGCCGATACCCACTTGAAAAACTATCAACTGGATTTTTTTATGTGGATAATAGCTGGGGCTGGCTTCCGTGGAACTGGTCGGACGGGATTGGAAAAACAGGTCATGTATGGACTATATGCCATTACCAATTTTATTTGGACAATCAGTTTGTATGTTTCCAATGCGACAGGTTACTTTAGTACAGGAAGCCTATTCCTTAGACTTCATTTCCGCTACAGCAGATTCCATTGGTAAGAATATGCAGACCTTAGCTGGTGTGAGTGCAAACGGATTTTCAACAGAGGGTTTCTATGTTGGATTCTCTTACTCTTGATTTTTGGTTCTTGGGGGTTTATGTTGCCTATACGGGACTGATAAAGAGAGAAACCACAAAGGCAATTCATGCCATTATGAATTTTGTGCTGGTGTTTATCCTATCGGCTTCCTTTTATTGCCTACGCTCCCTGACTACATTAAAAAAATCAATGACTTTTCATCAGACATCAGTAATGCCAGTTTATCACTTGGCACGAAGATTGTCATGCCCCATTCCGATAGTCAAGGCAAGGACAGCGTGGACTTAATCAGAGATAGCCTGTTTTTCCATACAGGTTCAGCAACCGTGGCTACTGCTTCAATACAACAGTTCAGACATTGAAAGTATCGGTATTGACCGTGTGGAAAGCCTGCTCTCCACCAGCCCAGATTCCAACAATGGCGAAGACAGAGAAAAAATTGTTGCGGAAGAAATTGAAGACAGAAGCAATACCAATCTAACCATTACAAAGACCATTAACCGTTTAGGTACAGTCTTCTTCCTATTTGTCTTCAATATTGGGATTTATATTTGTATTCCTATTAACAGGAATCATGATTTTCTGCAGGTACTTTTTATCATCTATGCTATGTTTCTGCCTGTGAGCTTTTATTTTTAAGCATGATTCCATCATTTGATGGTATGTCAAAACGAGCCATAACAAAGCTCTTTAATACCATTTTGACACGAGCTGGAATCACATTGATTATTACGACAGCATTTAGTATTTCAACCATGCTCTATACCTTATCGGCTGGTTATCCGTTCTTTTTGATTGCTTTTCTACAGATTGTGACCTTTGCAGGAATCTACTTCAAGCTGGGCGATTTAATGAGTATGTTTTCTCTACAGAGTAACGATTCTCAAAGTGTGGGAAGTCGTGATGAGAAAACCTCGTATGCTTTATGCACGCTCACATGCACCGTCTACAGCGGAAACTTGGACGTTCCATGACTACCTAGGGGCTGGGTCTGCCATTGTTACAGGTAAAAAGGACAGTCGGGTTCGGGGAGTTCTGCAAGGACACAAGCAGATCACTCCCTGACCAGACGGAAAGGAAAAAAATCAACACTTGGAAAAACGTATCGGTCAAACCATCGGTACAGTAGCTGATACCAAAGACAGAATGGTAGACACTGCTAGTGGTTTGAAAGAACAGGTTAAAGATTTGCCGACCAATGCAAGATATGCAGTATATCAAGGAAAAATCCAAAGTAAAAAGAGAATGTCCGTGATTTAACCAGTAGTATTTCTCAAACCAAAGCGGACAGAGCCAGTGGACGCAAGGAACAGCAGGAACAAAGGCGAAAAACCATTGCGAAGCGTCGCTCTGAAATGGAACAGGTCAAACAGAAAAAAACAGCCTGCTTCTTCTGTTCATGAAAGACCGACTACAAGACAAGAACAATATCATGATGAACAGACCTCAAAAACAGTCTAATATTCAGACTTCATATAAGGAATCTCAACAAGCCAAACAAGAGCGTCCAGCAGTTAAGTCCGATTTTTTTCAAGTCCAAAAGTGGAACGCCAAGGCAATACCGTTCAAGAAAAAAACCGTTCAAAAAGCCAGCAACTTCAACCACTACAGCAGATAGAACTTCACAACGTCCAATCACAAAAAGAACGTCCGTCTACTGTTCAAAGAGTACCACTACAAAATACAAGAAGTAGACCACCAATCAAAACCGCCACCATTAAGAAAGTCGGTAAGAAACCATGAAGTTGAAAAACTTTAGTGATTGGTGGTTCTGGATTATTCTTTGATGGTCTTCTCACTGCTTCTGTTTGTTGCCATTTTATTTTCAGATGAACAGGACAGCGGAATTTCCAATATTCATTATGGAGGTGTGAATGTTTCCGCAGAAGTGCTGGCTCATAAGCCTATGGTAGAAAAATATGCCAAAGAATATGGCGTTGAAGAATATGTCAACATACTTCTTGCGATTATACAGGTGGAATCGGGCGGTACTGCGGAAGATGTTATGCAGTCCTCGGAATCCCTCGGTCTTCCACCCAATTCATTGAGTACAGAAGAATCCATTAGCAAGGTGTGAAGTATTTCAGTGAATTATTAGCCAGTAGCGAAAGGCTCAGTGTAGATTTAGAATCGGTTATCCAGTCCTACAATTATGGTGGTGGTTTCTTAGGGTATGTGGCTAATCGTGGAAATAAATATACCTTTGAACTGGCTCAAAGTTTCTCAAAAGAGTATTCAGGTGGCGAAAAAGTGTCTTACCCCAATCCCATAGCCATACCTATCAATGGGGGCTGGCGATACAACTATGGCAATATGTTTTATGTGCAACTGGTAACGCAGTATCTTGTCACAACAGAGTTTGATGATGATACGGTACAAGCCATCATGGACGAAGCACTGAAATATGAGGGCTGGCGATACGTTTACGGTGGAGCTTCCCTCGACTACTTCTTTTGATTGTAGCGGACTGACACAATGGACGTATGGAAAAGCTGGAATTAACTTACCACGAACCGCACAACAGCAATATGATGTGACCCAGCATATCCCACTATCGGAAGCACAAGCTGGCGATTTGGTTTTTCTTTTCATTCTACCTATAACGCTGGCTCTTATATTACTCATGTTGGGATATACCTTGGCAATAACTGTATGTTTCATGCAGGCGACCCAATCGGTTATGCTGACTTAACAAGCCCCCTACTGGCAACAGCATTTAGTGGGAGCAGGACGAATCAAACAATGAGAAAGGAAGATTTAATGATGAAATTTAGAAAAAAATCAGAATAAAGAAAAAACAGATACCAAAGGAAAAGAAACCTCGTGTCTACTATAAGGTCAATCCTCATAAAAAAAGGTTGTGATTGCCTTGTGGGTACTTTTTAGGGCTTAGTTTCAGCTTTATGATATTCAAGCACTTTTACAGCTATAGATACTCATACTATTCACGAAACAACTATCATAGAAAAGGAATACGTTGATACTCATCATGTAGAAAAATTTTGTAGAGAACTTTATGAAAGTCTACTATTCATGGGAGCAATCCGATAAGTCCATTGATAATCGAATGGAAAGTCTAAAAAGGCTATCTGACAGATGAACTTCAAGCTCTCAATGTTGATACAGTACGCAAAAGATATTCCTGTATCGTCTTCTGTAAGAGGATTTCAGATATGGACGGTAGAGCCAACTGGCGACAATGAGTTTAATGTAACCTACAGTGTAGACCAGCTCATTACAGAGGGAGAAAAATACAAAGACCGTCCACTCTGCTTATATAGTGAGTGTCTATGTAGATGGTTCTGGAAATATGGTACTGGTTAAGAATCCGACCATTACCAACATACCCTAAGAAATCAAGTTATAAACCAAAAAGCCATTGAAAGTGAGGGGACGGTTGATTCCATTACAACCAATGAAATCAATGAGTTTTTAACGACGTTCTTCAAGTTTTCATCCTACAGCGACAGCCAGTGAACTTTTCCTACTATGTGAATGACGGGATATTAAAACCAATCGGAAAAAGAGTACATCTTTCAAGAACTGGTAAATCCTATTCACAATCGTAAGGATAATCAAGTCACGGTATCGCTGACAGTGGAGTATATCGACCAGCAGACCAAAAGCAACGCAGGTATCTCAATTTGATTTGGTACTTGAAAAGAACGGGAGTAATTGGAAGATTATAGAATAACAAATATTGGTACATTATTACAGCTATTTTGTAATCACGTACTCTCTTTGATAAAAAAATTGGAGATTCCTTTACAAATATGCTCTTACGTGCTATTATTTAAGTATCTATTTAAAAAGGAGTTAATAAATATGCGGCAAGGTATTCTTAAATAAACTGTCAATTTGATAGTGGGAACAAATAATTGGATGTCCTTTTTAGGAGGGCTTAGTTTTTTTGTACCCAGTTTAAGAATACCTTTATCATGTGATTCTAAAGTATCCAGAGAATATCTGTATGCTTTTGTATACTGATGAGTTATGAGATAAAAATCCCAGTGATAAAAGTATTTATCACTGGGATTTTTTTATGCCCTTTTGGGTTTTTTTGAATGGAGGAAAAATCACATGAAAATTATTAATATTGGAGTTTTAGCTCATGTTGATGCAGGGAAAAACTACCTTAACAGAAAGCTTTATTATATAACAGTGGAGCGATTACAGAATTAGGAAGCGTGGACAAAGGTACAACGAGGACGGATAATACGCTTTTTAGAACGTCAGAGAGGAATTACAATTCAGACAGGAATAACTCTTTTTCAGTGGGAAAAATACGAAGGTGAACATCATAGACACGCCAGGACATATGGATTTCTTAGCAGAAGTATATCGTTCATTATCAGTTTTAGATGGGGCAATTCTACTGATTTCTGCAAAAGATGGCGTACAAGCACAAACTCGTATATTATTTCATGCACTTAGGAAAATGGGGATTCCCTACAATCTTTTTTTATCAATAAGATTGACCAAAATGGAATTGATTTATCAACGGTTTATCAGGATATTAAAGAGAAACTTTCTGCCGAAATTGTAATCAAACAGAAGGTAGAACTGTATCCTAATATGTGTGTGACGAACTTTACCGAATCTGAACAATGGGATACGGTAATAGAGGGAAACGATGACCTTTTAGAGAAATATATGTCCGGTAAATCATTAGAAGCATTGGAACTCGAACAAGAGGAAAGCATAAGATTTCATAATTGTTCCCTGTTCCCTGTTTATCACGGAAGTGCAAAAAACAATATAGGGATTGATAACCTTATAGAAGTGATTACGAATAAATTTTATTCATCAACACATCGAGGTCAGTCTGAACTTTGCGGAAAAGTTTTCAAAATTGAGTATTCGGAAAAAAGACAGCGTCTTGCATATATACGTCTTTATAGTGGCGTACTGCATTTGCGAGATTCGGTTAGAATATCGGAAAAAGGAAAAAAATAAAAAAATTACAGAAATGTATACTTCAATAAATGGTGAATTATGTAAAATCGATAAGGCTTATTCCGGGGAAATTGTTATTTTGCAGAATGAGTTTTTTTGAAGTTAAATAGTGTTCTTGGAGATACAAAAGCTATTGCCACAGAGAGAGAGATTGAAAAATCCCTCCTCTGCTGCAAACGACTGTTGAACCGAGCAAACCTCAACAAAGGGAAATGTTACTTGATGCACTTTTTAGAAATCTCCGACAGTGACCCGCTTCTATGATATTATGTGGATTCTATGACACATGAAATCATACTTTCTTTCTTAGGGAAAGTACAAATGGAAGTGACTTGTGCTCTGCTGCAAGAAAAGTATCATGTGGAGATAGAAATAAAAAGAGCCTACAGTCATTTATATGGAAAGACCGTTAAAAAAAGCAGAGTATACCATTCACATCGAAGTTCCACCGAATCCTTTTCTGGGCTTCCATTGGTTTATCTGTATCACCGCTTCCGTTGGGAAGTGGAATGCAGTATGAGAGCTCGGTTTCTCTTGGATACTTAAATCAATCATTTCAAAATGCAGTTATGGAAGGGATACGCTATGGCTGTGAACAAGGATTGTATGGTTGGAATGTGACGGACTGTAAAATCTGTTTTTAAGTATGGCTTATACTATAGCCCTGTTAGTACCCCAGCAGATTTTTCGGATGCTTGCTCCTATTGTATTGGAACAAGTCTTAAAAAAAGCTGGAACAGAATTGTTAGAGCCATATCTTAGTTTTTAAAAATTTATGCGCCACAGGAATATCTTTTCACGAGCATACACCGATGCTCCTAAATATTGTGCGAACATCGTAGACACTCAATTGAAAAATAATGAGGTCATTCTTAGTGGAGAAATCCCTGCTCGGTGTATTCAAGAATATCGTAGTGATTTAACTTTCTTTACAAATGGACGTAGTGTTTGTTTAACAGAGTTAAAAGGGTACCATGTTACTACCGGTGAACCTGTTTGCCAGCCCCTGTCGTCCAAATAGTCGGATAGATAAAGTACGATATATGTTCAATAAAAATAACTTAGTGTATTTTATGTTGTTATATAAATATGGTTTCTTGTTAAATAAGATGAAATATTTTTTTAATAAAGATTTGAATTAAAGTGTAAAGGAGGAGATAGTTATTATAAACTACAAGTGGATATTGTGTCCTGTATGTGGAAATAAAACACGATTAAAGATAAGGGAAGATACTGAATTAAAAAAATTCCCCCTCTATTGTCCGAAATGCAGACAAGAAAATTTAATTGAAATAAAGCAGTTCAAAGTAACTGTGATTACAGAGCCAGACGCAAAGATGAGAGTCGATAAAATGAGATTAATACAATCTCATTTTATCGGCTCTTTCCGTTATGTATGGATTCTTTTAATTAGTCTTCGATGTTTCTTGCTTCGTTGATACCGCTGGCTAAAGATTCCATTAAGGATAGTTCTTTGTCTGTAAAGCTATCCATGTATTTCTCTATCTGTAATCGTCGGGTGCTTTTTACCAAGTTATTAGCAGGTAAGAAAAATTCATCAACGGAAACATGAAGTAACGATACAAGGTCATAAAGAACTTGTATGCTGGGGTGTTGCCCTTTATTTTCAATATTAGTTAAGTACCGTGGGTCAATTTCAATCAATGCTCCCACTTGTTCACGAGTTAAACCTCGTTTCAATCGAGCTTTTTTAATGGCTAAACCAAAGGCTCTAAAAATCATATTTATCTTCTTTTTACGCATAGTAGACCACCTCTATACATTTTATTGTTCCTACTGAATTAAAAAAACAGGTATAGAAAAACGTGTTATATGGTTTATAGGTTTATATTTAATAAAAAAAGCACTACTAAACGCCAATAAAAAAACCGTTATATGGTAGTGCTATTTACGCTGTTAAAATATTGTATATTACTTCCAAAATGGCGGTTTGTTGGAGGTCAACGTCGCCATGAAGTACATCATATACAATAAATTTCCTACATTGGGTTCTTGTCAAAAAAAGTCGTCTATCTGCAATAGATAAGTACGTCCACCAATGTGGTTTTATAAATCATATAGATAGAATAACAGAAGCATGTAAACAGAGAAATAAATCTGTTTATATGCTTTTTGGCTATTCAGAACTTTTTTTACAAAGTTTATTTATCAGTACTGCAACAAATCCCTCTTTCACATTGGGACTAAGAGTGAAAGGAGATAAACGAGCAAGGCTCACTCCTTTCCTAGACAGAAAGGGGTGAGAAACATGAAACCATCTTCTTTTCAGACCACAATAGAAAAATCAGTTTGACTATATCTGTAAACGTGCTATGGAAGACGAGCGAAAGAATTATATGCTTTATCTTTCAAGGATTGCAAAGCGTGAGGTGTCCTTTTCGGATGTTGGCGATTATCTTGTTAGCCAGTTTGCGACAACAGATAACTATTCAACTGACTTTCAGATTTTTACACTCAATGGGTTATCAGTAGGCGTTGAAAATGATTTGTTGAGTGAAGCATTACGTGAGTTGCCAGACAAGAAACGTGAAATTCTACTGCTGTTTTTACTTTATGGACATGAGCGATTCAGAAATTGCAGACCTGTTGAAATTGAACTGTTCTACTGTCTATCGGCATAGAACCAGTGGACTAGCCTTAATTAAAAAGTTTATGGAGGAATTTGAAGAATGAAAACACAATATCCTATGATTCCCTTTCCTCTCATTGTAAAGGCAACAGATGGCGATACCGAAGCGATTAACCAGATTCTACATCATTACAGAGGGTACATAACGAAGCGTTCCCTACGACTTATGAAAGATGAATATGGCAATCAAAGTATGGTCGTTGATGAAGTCTTACGTGGAAGAATGGAAACCAGACTGATTACAAAGATTTTGTCATTTGAAATTAGTAATATCCTCTCCCTTTCGTGGAAGCGTGCTAAACCATTCCACGCTTCCCGAACAGGGAGGTTTGTTATTCCACCAAAGCATATTGAGCTTTCAATGTGTTTTGATAGGCTAACGAGCCATTGTTCTTTGAAAACTGAATAAAAGTAATCGAATACGTTTCGATAAGAAAAGAGCCAACGGAACTAACCGCCATGACCTATCTTATAAAGATAGCGAGCGATTCATGTTAGTGATCCGAGAAGCAATCTTTAGCAGGATTGCCTGCAACGACATTCTTATCGTGATAATGATACTCCCATACAGTCAATAGTCCGAGCGTGATAAAACCGTCGCAGGCAATGAGTATGGCTACATGAGAACCATGCAGGGTGGAACTCCCGTGAGCTTTGCTAAAGCTGTTCGATTGCTGGTAAAACAACTTTTATGAAATCCAAATAAGTGATTTGGAAAGGAGGATTTTATGAAGCAGACTGACATTCCTATTTGGGAACGTTATACCCTAACCATTGAAGAAGCGTCAAAATATTTTCGTATTGGCGAAAACAAGCTACGACGCTTGGCAGAGGAAAAATAAAAATGCAAATTGGCTGATTATGAATGGCAATCGTATTCAGATTAAACGAAAAACAATTTGAAAAAAATTATAGATACATTGGACGCAATCTAGCGTCGCCAAAGGGTCTTGTATATGATAAAAATAGTATTAAGTCGTATCAAGGCTCTTTTCCATAAAGGAAAGGAGCAAATGCCATGTCAGAAAAAAGACGTGACAATAAAGGTCGAATCTTAAAGACTGGAGAGAGCCAACGAAAAGACGGAAGATACTTATACAAATATATAGATTCATTTGGAGAACCGCAATTTGTTTACTCGTGGAAACTTGTGGCTACAGACCGAGTACCAGCAGGAAAGCGTGATTGTATCTCACTTAGAGAGAAAATCGCAGAGTTACAGAAAGACATTCATGATGGTATTGATGTTGTAGGAAAGAAAATGACACTCTGCCAGCTTTTACGCAAAAACAGAACGCTCAAAGACCAAAGGTTAGAAAAAACACTGAAACTGGACGCAAATATCTTATGGATATTTTGAAGAAAGACAAGTTAGGTGTAAGAAGTATTGACAGTATTAAGCCATCAGACGCTAAAGAATGGGCTATTAGAATGAGTGAAAATGGTTATGCTTATCAAACCATCAATAACTACAAACGTTCTTTAAAGGCTTCATTCTATATTGCTATACAAGATGATTGTGTTCGAAGAATCCATTTGACTTTCAACTGAAAGCAGTTCTTGATGATGATACTGTCCCTAAGACCGTACTAACAGAAGAACAGGAAGAAAAAAACTGTTAGCCTTTGCAAAAGCTGATAAAACCTACAGCAAAAATTATGATGAAATTCTGATACTCTTAAAAACAGGTCTTCGTATTTCAGAGTTTGGTGGTTTGACACTTCCAGATTTAGATTTTGAGAATCGTCTTGTCAATATAGACCATCAGCTATTGAGAGATACTGAAATTGGGTACTACATTGAAACACCAAAGACCAAAAGTGGCGAACGTCAAGTTCCTATGGTTGAAGAAGCCTATCAAGCATTTAAGCGAGTGTTAGCGAATCGAAAGAATGATAAGCGTGTTGAGATTGATGGATATAGTGATTTCTTTCTTAATAGAAAGAACTATCCAAAAGTGGCAAGTGATTACAACGGCATGATGAAAGGTCTTGTTAAGAAATACAATAAGTATAACGAGGATAAATTGCCACACATCACTCCACATAGTTTGCGACATACATTCTGTACCAACTATGCAAATGCAGGAATGAATCCAAAGGCATTACAGTACATTATGGGACATGCTAATATAGCCATGACGCTGAACTATTACGCACATGCAACATTCGATTCTGCAATGGCAGAAATGAAACGCTTGAATAAAGAGAAGCAACAGGAGCGTCTTGTTGCTTAGTAGTACAAATGAATTTACTACTTATTTACCACTTCTGACAGCTAAGACATGAGGAAATATGCAAAAGAAACGTGAAGTATCTTCCTACAGTAAAAATACTCGAAAGCACATAGAATAAGGCTTTACGAGCATTTAAGAAAATATAAAAAGATAATTAGAAATTTATACTTTGTTTTTACTAAAAAATTTAAAGCGGGCGTTTGTTGGGCATACCAGCCTTTCTTGGATATTTATTTGGTGTTTCTTTTTTCTTTTCCACCACTGTGATGTAGCGCGGATCTCCATTAGGTAGAGCGTAGCTGAGATTGTCTTCGACTTTACTGAAGAGGAGGTTGAGGGCATTCTTAGCTTCTAATAATTCCTCAGGCGCATTGCTGGCCTTGAGTGCCAATAGTTTTCCGCCAACTTTAAGGTAAGGAATTGTCAATTCAGACAAGACCTGCATACGAGCTACAGCACGAGCTGTTACAAAATCATATTGAGCACGGAAGTTTTTGTCTTGGGCAAAATCTTCGGCACGTCCATGGTAGAAATGAACACCGTCCAAATCCAGTTCTTGAGCCAAAAGTTGGAGGAAGTTGATGCGCTTATTTAGCGAATCAATGATGGTCACATCTAACTGAGGATAGAGGATTTTCATTGGTAGACTAGGAAATCCTGCCCCGGCTCCAATATCAAGCAATTTGATATTTTCATTGGGAATCAAGCCTTGCAGAATAGGTGCAATCGAATCGTAAAAATGTTTGAGATAAACTTCTTCCTTGTCCGTAATGGCTGTTAAATTAATCTTTTCATTCCACTCGACCAAGAGCTCAAAATAACGTTCAAATTGTTTTTTTTGCTGGTCCGAAAGTGGAAGGTTTTGCTCGGCAAGCAAGTTGTAAAATGTTTCTGGTTTCATAGTTATTTCCTTCTTTAGTATCATCTTATTTTACCACAATCATAAAAAATTTGATATACTGGTACTAATCTAAAAGTAGAAAGGACTTATATAATGACTTGGATTATTCTTGGAGTTTTAGCTCTTATTGTTATTTTTGTGATTCTTAGCTATAACGGTTTGGTTAAGAATCGTATGCAAACAAAGGAGGCTTGGAGTCAGATTGATGTTCAGTTGAAACGTCGAAATGATCTCTTGCCAAACTTGATTGAGACTGTAAAAGGTTATGCCAAATATGAAGGTTCTACCCTTGAAAAGGTGGCAGAACTACGTAACCAAGTGGCGGCAGCGACTTCACCAGCAGAAGCTATGAAAGCTAGTGATGCCCTTACTCGTCAGGTTTCAGGTATTTTTGCAGTTGCAGAAAGCTACCCAGATTTGAAAGCTAGTGCCAACTTTGTTAAATTGCAAGAGGAGTTGACAAACACAGAAAATAAAATTTCTTACTCTCGTCAACTTTATAACAGTGTTGTCAGCAACTACAATGTAAAATTAGAAACTTTCCCAAGCAATATTATCGCTGGAATGTTTGGATTTAAAGCAGCAGATTTCCTTCAAACCCCAGAAGAGGAAAAGGCAGTTCCTAAGGTTGATTTTAGCGGTTTAGGTGACTAAGATGTTGTTTGATCAAATTGCAAGCAATAAACGAAAAACGTGGATTTTATTGCTGGTATTTTTCCTACTCTTAGCTCTTGTTGGTTATGCGGTTGGTTACCTCTTTATGCGGTCTGGTCTTGGTGGTTTGGTTATCGCACTGATTATCGGCTTTATCTATGCCTTGTCCATGATTTTCCAATCGACAGAGATTGTCATGTCCATGAATGGAGCGCGTGAGGTGGATGAACAAACGGCACCAGACCTCTACCATGTAGTGGAAGATATGGCTATGGTGGCTCAGATTCCTATGCCTCGTGTTTTCATCATTGACGATCCAGCCTTAAATGCCTTTGCGACAGGTTCTAACCCCCAAAATGCGGCGGTTGCTGCGACGTCAGGTCTCCTAGCTATCATGAATCGTGAAGAACTAGAAGCTGTTATGGGACATGAAGTCAGTCATATTCGTAACTACGATATCCGCATTTCAACTATTGCTGTCGCCCTTGCTAGTGCTATCACCATGCTTTCTAGTATGGCAGGTCGTATGATGTGGTGGGGTGGAGCAGGTCGCAGACGAAGTGACGATGATCGGGATGGAAATGGCTTAGAGATCATTATGCTAGTGGTCTCCCTACTTGCAATTGTGTTGGCACCTCTCGCTGCAACCTTGGTGCAACTCGCTATTTCTCGCCAGAGGGAATTCTTAGCTGATGCTTCCAGTGTCGAGTTGACGCGTAATCCGCAAGGAATGATTAATGCTCTACGTAAGTTAGACAATAGTAAACCCATGAGTCGTCCTGTTGATGATGCCAGCAGTGCACTTTATATCAATGATCCTAAGAAAGGTGGAGGATTCCAAAAACTCTTTTATACCCACCCACCTATCTCAGAACGGATTGAACGTTTAAAACATATGTAAAAATGTACCTATACAATAAAAAATGAGCATTCTCGTAGTTGGAGATGCTCATTTTCTTATATAAGGGACTCAGAAATCAATTGGTTACGATACAACTTAGAATTTCTTTAGGAAACTTCGTTCAGAACACATGATATATAGAAGAATCTATTCAAAATGTAAGATGGCAACTGATCTCGTTTTTCGCAAATTAGAGAATATTTTTGGCGTGCTCAGAGAGTGTGTTAGAGACAAGTAGGACAGCGTAGTAGAGATAGGACTCATTTTCATGAGTATGGATTTTACAAAATTGTTCAAGAATTCAATCTACAAATTAACTATTCAAAAACCGCACAGTGATTTCATCTTTATTGTGAGCAAAGCTGAAATCACTGTGCGGTTTTATCTAGAAGTAAGTTTTTGTACCGCCTCTTTTATAGGCGATTTCGGAAAACTTCATACATAAGAATTGCTGCAGCAACACTGGCATTGAGACTTTGGACATGTCCATTCATTGGAATGGTAATCATTTCATCTACCTGTTTTTTTGATGTTGCTAGAGATACCTTTTCCTTCATTTCCGATGATGAGGGCAATTTTCCCTTTTGTATTCCACTTATGACAAGGAGTCCCATTCATATCTGTTCCAAAGGTCCAGAAGCCTTCATCCTTTAGTTTGTCCAGAGTTTGGCTCAGATTTGTCACTCGGGCAATTGGAACGTGCTCAATAGCACCTGTGGCTGTTTTAGCAACGACAGGAGTAACACCGACAGCACGGTGTTTGGGAATGATGACACCTGAAACATTGGTCGCATCAGCGGTTCGCAAGATGGAGCCTAAGTTGTGAGGGTCGGTTAACCCGTCCAGAATCAATAGCAAAGGATTTTCTTCTTGACGTGTTTTGGCAAGGATGTGATCCAACTCGCTATAGGCGAATTCAGACACTCGTAGAACAAAGCCTTGGTGGACAGCACCTTCAGTCATCTCAGACAGGGATTTTTTTGAAGTCCAAGAAATGGACACCTTCTTTTCTGTAGCCAGTTCCTTGACTTTCTCAACATTCTTACCTCGGAGATCTTCTTGGAGGTAGAGTTTGTTTCCAGTGTTTGCAAGGAGGGCTTCGGTAACGGCGTGGACGCCATAGACAATATCATTTGTTTTCATGCCTCTATTATAACATAAAACCCCGTCTTGCAACGGGATTTTCTTTATTCTAGAATCAGTAAGCCATCTTTAACTGCAAATGGGTCTTTTTCATTGATACGATCGTAAAACATGATACCGTTGATGTGGTCAATTTCGTGCTGAACAACAATGGAATTGTAGCCTTTAAGTTTGATGCGGTGTTTTTCGCCATCCTTGTCAAAGTAGTCAACAGTAACGCGGGCATGGCGAACAACATATCCAGGCACGTTGCGGTCAACAGAAAGGCAACCTTCTCCTTCGCCAAGAGCTGCGTCTTGAACGGAGTGAGAGACGATTTTTGGATTGTACATAATGGCTTGTAAGTCGTAGGTTTCCTGTGGAGTTTGCCTTCTTCAACAATATTAGGGACCAAAACAGCGATAATGCGTTTTGAGATATCCAATTGAGGAGCAGCCAGTCCAACCCCACCGCGGAGTCCTAATTTTTCAGCCATGACAGGATCTTGGGAATGTTTAAGGAATTGCATCATCTTTTCGCCAAGGATAATTTCCTGGTCAGATAGGGGGAAAGTAACTTCCTCAGCAACCGCGCGTAGAGTAGGATTCCCCTCGCGGATAATATCGTTCATATCAATTAAGTGAGCAGCTTTTGTAATACGTTCTATTGCAGACATTTTTCTCCTTTTCATTACCTCTACATGATATCACAAAATGACAAGGATTTAAAGTATTACAGCCTTTAGGATTTGTAGAAAATATATAGCAGGTTTAATTCAATTGTGAAAGAATTTCTTATCTATGATATAATAAAAAGAAAAGGCTTGCATAAGGAAGTAGGGAGTATGAAGATGCAAAGAAGACAAGATAGACATAAACGTGGGCCAGTTTTTCGTTTTGTGAAAGGTTTGGTCAACTTTTTTAGACGTTACCGTAAGTGGAGCAATAAAGGATTTGTTGCAGTACTTTTACTAGCAGTTGCTTTATCAATGGGCTTGGTCTTGTTGTTTGAAAGTTTCCAAGGAATCCCCTTGACCAGTCAAAAAAAGGATGCCATTTCTCAAGAAACAAATAAGACGAATCAAAATACTAAAGGTCAGGAAGAGGAAAAAACTGCTAGAATTATGGCTCATGGTGATTTGCTTTATCATGATATTCTCTACTTTTCAGCCAAAAAAGATGATGGAACGTATGATTTTCATGAGAATTTTGAATACGTGACACCATGGCTTAAGCAGGCAGATTTAGCTATTGGTGACTTTGAAGGGACTATTAATAAGGATCATTATTTAGCGGGTTATCCTCTCTTTAATGCTCCAAGTGAAGTCATGGATGCTATCAAAGATGCGGGGTATCACGTACTTGATTTGGCTCATAATCACATTTTAGATTCGCAAATTGAGGGAGTTATTTCAACAGCAGATGCTATTGAAAAGGCAGGAATGACACTATTGGAGTTTACACGCACGAGCCACGTGATCAAGCTCCACTGGTTATCAAGGAAGTGAACGGTATCAAGGTTGCACTTTTGGCTTATTCTTATGGATTTAATGGAATTGAGCAAAGTATTTCTCAAGAAGACTATAACCGCTATCTTTCAGATCTAAATGAAGACAAGATGAAGGCTGAAATTGAACGGGCAGAGAAGGAAGCGGATATCACCATTATCATGCCTCAGATGGGTGTGGAGTATCGTATCGAACCGACTGAAGAGCAAAAAGCTTTGTATCACAAGATGATTGATTGGGGAGCAGATATTATCTTTGGAGGGCATCCACACGTAGTTGAACCGTCTGAAATTGTTGAAAAAGATGGGGATAAGAAACTCATTATCTATTCAATGGGGAACTTCATTTCAAATCAACGCCTTGAGACCATGGAAGGTGTGGAAAATGCTAAGTGGACTGAACGTGGTGTTCTTATGGACGTGACTATTAAGAAGAAGGATGGAAAAACAATTATCGGAACAGCTAAAGCTCATCCTACTTGGGTTAATCGAACACCAAAGGGAACCTTTTCACCAGAAGGCTATCCTTTATATCATTATCAAACCTATATCTTAGAAGATTTTATCGAGGGTGGTAGTCATCGTGACCAGTTAGATGAAGCGACTAAGGAACGAATTGATACAGCCTATAAAGAAATGAACGAACATGTGGGATTGAAGTGGGACTAGCTTGAATCCAGAGGAAAGAAAATGATGATTAAAGTAATTGCGACAGATATGGATGGGACCTTGCTGGATGCTAGAGGCCAGCTTGATCTCCCACGCTTGGAAAAGATTTTAGATCAGTTGGATCAAAGGGGGATTCGTTTTGTCATCGCGACGGGCAATGAAATTCACCGCATGAGGCAACTACTGGAGCACTTGGTCAATCGAGTGGTTCTGGTTGTTGCCAATGGTGCTCGTATTTTTGAAAATAATGAACTGATTCAGGCTCAGACTTGGGATGATGCCATTGTCGATAAGGCTTTGGCTCATTTCAATGGTCGAGCGTGTCAGGACCAGTTTGTTGTAACGGGGATGAAGGGTGGTTTCGTCAAGAAAGGTACGATTTTTACAGATCTTGAAAGTTTTATGACTCCAGAAATGATTGAAATTCTACCAACGGATGCAGTTTGTGGATGAGTTAACCTCTGACCTCTTTGGTGGGGTTCTCAAGATGAGCATGGTTGTTGGTGAGGAACGTTTGAGTTCGGTCTTGGCAGAGATTAATGACCTCTTTGATGGCCGTGTTCGGGCTGTTTCGAGTGGCTATGGTTGTATTGATATTCTCCAAGCTGGGATTCATAAAGCATGGGGCTTGGAAGAATTACTCAAGCGTTGGGACTTGAACTCCCAACAAATCATTGCTTTTGGTGACAGTGAAAATGATGTTGAAATGCTTGAAATGGCTGGAATTGCTTATGCGATGGAAAATGCTGATGACAAGGCCAAAGCTGTGGCGACTGCTCTAGCACCAGCCAACAGCCAAGGAGGAGTTTACCAAGTCTTGGAAAACTGGTTAGAAAAAGGAGAATGAAGTGGCAGTACAGTTATTAGAAAATTGGTTACTAAAGGAACAAGACAAAATCCAAACCAAATACCGTCACTTAAATCAAGTTTCTGTTGTAGAGCCAGATATTCTCTTTATTGGGGATTCCATTGTTGAGTATTATCCTCTGCAGGAACTATTTGGGACTGCAAAGACGATTGTCAATCGAGGCATTCGAGGTTATCAGACAGGGCTGTTACTTGAGAACCTCGATGCCCATCTTTATGGTGGGGCAGTAGATAAAATTGTCCTTTTGATTGGGACAAACGATATTGGAAAAGATGTGCCTGTGAATGATGTCCTCAATAATCTCGAAGCTATTATTCAATCCATTGCTCGCGATTATCCATTGACAGAGATTAAATTGCTTTCCATTTTGCCAGTCAATGAGGGAGAAGACTACAAGCAGACAGTCTATATCCGCACGAATGAAAAAATTCAAAAATGGAATCAAGCTTATCAAGAGCTTGATTCTGCCTACATGCAGGTAGAATTTGTTCCAGTTTTTGATAGTTTGTTAGACCAAGAAGGCCAACTCAAAAAAGATTATACAACTGATGGATTGCATCTCAGTGTTGCTGGTTATCAGGTTTTGACAAAAGCCTTGAAAGACTATCTTTTTTAGTTATGTGATTTCCCTTTTGCATTTTTGAGTTAGATAAGGTATAATGGTTTTATTGTCTTTTGGGGTCGTTACGGATTCGACAGGCATTATGAGGCATATTTTTGCGACTCGTGTGGCGACGTAAACGCTCAGTTAAATATAACTGCAAAAAAATAACACTTTACGCTCTAGCTGCCTAAAAACCAGCAGGCGTGACCCGATTTGGATTGCTCGTGTTCAATGACAGGTCTTATTATTAGCGAGATACGATCAAGTCTCGTCTAGCGGCTTGATAAGAGATTGGTAGACTCGCAGTTTCTAGGCTTGAGTTATGTGTCGAGGGACTGTTAAACTAATACATAACCTATGGTTGTAGACAAATATGTTGGCAGGTGTTTGGACGTGGGTTCGACTCCCACCGGCTCCATTATTCCTTTGCATTCTTTTGCATTCCTTGGTAAAACGTTGTTAAATCAACGTTTTTTATTTTTTTCTTTGGTATAGTCATTTAGTTTTAAAAAAGCACTCTAAACATTCAAAGATATTGGGGACTTCCCTTAATAAATCCGTCACTTTCTTTTTCAAGATAGCCCAAGCTTGCTCAATAGGATTCAAATCTGGTGAATAAGGTGGTAGAGGTAAGAAAAAGTGTCTATCTTGAATGCACAGTTCATCCAAAATGTTCTTGGGATGAAAACTAGCATTGTCCATGACAATGACATGAGGTGTCTTCAAAGCAGGCAGGAGTTGCGTTTTGAACCACTCTACAAAGAAGTTACTCGTCATACTTTCCTTGTAAATCATGGGAGCTATAAATTCTCCATCTACTTGTCCTGCAACAACTGAAGTCCGCTCAAAACGCCGTCCGCTAATCTTTTCATAGACTTTCTTTCCTCTAGGAGCCCGTGCATAAGGACGATAGAGGTAGCGGTCGATTCCCGTTTCGTCAATATATACGACTGGTAAATCTTTTAGGTTATCCAAAAATATCAAGAAACTCAGTGACTTTCTCTGGATCTTGTTCCTTAAAGCTAGTCGTCTTTTTTAAAGTGACTTTAATCTGCTTTAAAGCTGCCCATACTGAAGGAACAGCACAATCAAAGTGTTCCGCAATTTCCCGTAAAAAAGCGTCTGGATGAACCTCGACAAAGGCTTTCAACTCCTCCAAAGGAATTTTTCGGCTTTTGGCGACTCGCTTTTTCCGTTCTAAGTGCCCTTGTTCACGTAATTTCTTTTCCCACGTGAAGAGAGTTCTGACGCCAACGTCAAAAACTTTAGCTGCCTCGACATGGCTGTGCCCCTCTTTGATGTAATCTAATGCTCGTTGTTTAAAATCTGTACTATATGCCATAGCTTTTATTATAACACGTATTTTATAAACTAAGCGACTATATTCTTTTTGCGAAAAAAAGGATACAACAAAGGAGTCACAAAAAGGAGGCGAATCTCCTTAAAAATTATAGTAAACTGAACCAAAAATAGTATAAAATGTGGTATAATCTTCTTATGGCATATTCAATAGATTTTCGTAAAAAAGTTCTCTCCTATTGTGAGCGAACAGGTAGTATAACAGAAGCATCCGATGTTTTCCAAATCTCACGTAATACCATTTATGGCTGGTTAAAGTTAAAAGAGAAAACAGGAGACCTAAAGCATCAAGTAAAAGGAACAAAGCCAAGAAAAGTTGATAAAGATAGACTCAAAAACTATCTTACTGACAATCCAGATGCTTATTTGACTGAAATAGCTTCTGAATTTGGCTGTCATCCAACTACTATTCACTATGCTCTCAAAGCTATGGGCTACACTCGAAAAAAAAGAACCACACCTACTATGAACAAGACCCAGAAAAAGTAGCCTTATTTCTTAAAAATTTTAATTGTTTAAAGCACTTAGCACCTGTTTATATTGATGAAACAGGATTCGATACTTATTTTTATCGAGAATATGGTCGCTCATTGAAAGGTCAGTTAATAAGAGGTAAAGTATCTGGAAGAAGATATCAGAGGATTTCTTTGGTTGCAGGGCTAACAAATGGTGAATTAATCGCTCCAATGACTTACGAAGAGACGATGACCAGCGACTTTTTTGAAGCTTGGTTTCAGAAGTTTCTCTTGCCAACATTAAATACACCATCAGTTATTATTATGGATAATGCAAGATTCCATCGAATGGGTAAGCTAGAGATTTTATGTGAAGAGTTTGGGCATAAACTTTTACCTCTTCCTCCCTACTCACCTGAGTACAATCCTATTGAGAAAACATGGTCTCATATCAAAAAGCACCTCAAAAAGGTATTACCAACTTGCAATACTTTTTTCGAGGCTCTTTTGTCTTATTCTTGTTTCAATTGACTATAATATAATACTCAATTACTTTTTGAAAACAATTGAGTATTAGTAGTTTGTATAGTCGCCCTCAATCAGTTTTTGCGATAAGCTTTAATACTGTGACTATACCATTCTTGCATTTCTTTTGATGGTGGTGTCATATAATCCCCATACATCTGGGTTAAAAATTGATCATATTTTTTAGGGACGGGCAACATACGGCCTTCAAACTCAGTTAAAATCAGTTCTTTAAAGGTGTCAACTGGGAAGACTTCTTTCATACCTTCCTTACCAATCCCAATTCCTCCTTCATATTGAGGAGTGTCGGTTACAGCTTTTTTGACTAGCTGATCAATTTTCTTGTAAAAGTAACGAGGATTGATAAATCGGAGAGCATACCAGCTACATAATCTTAGCAAATCTTTTAATTTGCTATCACCGTGAACTGCACGTGATTTTTTGATATAAGCTAGTTGACGAAGGGCTACATACTTATAACTCTTGTCGACAATGCTCAAGTCTGTAAAGCGATCAATTGGGAAGACATCGATGAAGAGACTGGTGTCATGACGCTTGTACTTAACATGGTCTTCGATAACAGTAGAAGTATCTAAAATCGATGCGAAATTATGGAAGTACCAAGAAGAAGTGTCGTAGGAGAGAACCTTATAACGAGGATGATCTTCATCCTCAATAATTTTCAGTAAACGCTCATAATCTTCACGATAGAGAGAAATATCAATATCATCATCCCAGGGAATCATACCTTTGTGGCGGATAGCTCCAAGCATGGTTCCATAGCTGAGAAAAATAAGGAATATTATGTTTTTTTACAAGTTTCATCAATATAGTTCAGCAGTGCTAGTTGAATTTCTTTAATTTCTTCTTTTTCTAAATATTGCATCCTAATCCTCCAATTTGTAGGCATGAAATTCATGACTGTAGAAGCGTTTTTCTTCAGGTGGTAGGGTCATATAATCTCCATAAAATTGTGTCAAAATAGTATCAAATTTTTCTGGTGCAGGAAGGGTCAAATTCTCAAAGGGTAAATCGATTGTTTTATCGAAGGTAGCACTTGGGAAGACTTCCTTTTCCTTAAATTTAGAAGGGATGAAAGCCATATACTGCCCATTTTCACGACTATATTTTTGAATTTCTTTCTCGATTTTATGTGCGAAATAACGAGGAGAAACAGGTCGAAGGAGCAACCAAAAGGCTGTTCGTATCCAATCTTTTAAAAGGCTGTCTTTATAGACAATATTTTTATGTTTACTGAAAGACAGAAGTTTGAAGCTTTCCAGTTTATAACAAGTATCAATGACCCTAGGATCATCAAAGCGATCCATAGGGAAAATATCGATAAAAACACCAGAATCATAGGTTTTTGTATTTCGAGTATCAATAATTTTAGTTGTACTGTCGGTTATTTTGATAAAGTTGTTAAAGTAGTTTTTATCAGTTTCTAAGGAAAGGAGCTTATACTTGCTTTTTTCATTTTGAAAAATGTTTATAAATCGTTGGTAGTCTTCTCGAGGCATGGATAAATCAATATCGTCGTCCCAAGGGATAAAGCCTTGATGTCGAACTGCCCCAATCAGAGTCCCGTAGTTAATAATATAGTTGATATTGTGCTTTTTACAGAGAGTATCAATATAATCCAAAATTTCTAATTCAATTTGTTTGGCATCTTCAATGGTTAGTTGTTTCATTCTACACTCCTATGATCTTTTGAATTTATTTTTTAAGGCTAGGACATGGTTTAAAAATTCATAGAAAATGCTATCTTTGGTGAAGACAAGTAGACCAATATAAGAGATGGATGATAGCAAGACAATCAAACCAGTATTCATCAAAAATGGCAAATTAATGACCATATCCACAGGATACAAGAAATTAATCAGGAAATAAATTCCTACGAAAGAAAGTGAAAAGAGGGAGTATCGAACAGTATAGCTGAAGATATGTCCCAAGTGGATGAGCTGTTTTCTATGGATGAAAATGATATAGAAAACAAGTAGAGAGGCCTCTGATAGCATAGTTGTCAGTAAGTAGTATTCAGGAGCTACGATATGGTTGAAAAAGAGGAGACTATTTAAGCCTAAATTGAGTAATCCTGCAAAGACTGTATAGACTGTGATACGTTTTTCATAGCCATTTGTAAAAAGAATTTGTGAACCAAGAATGGTATCTAGTGCCAGGATAATTGTACGAAAAGCGAAGAGAGAGGTTAAGATACCACCTCCGATATATTTTTCACTACCGTAAAGTAGGATGGCATTTGGTCCTAAAACCATCAGTCCAAAACTCAGTGGAATGATAAAGAAGTTAAAGATTCGACTTCCTCTGTTAACAAGGGCGACATAGGCTTCCTTATCGCCTTTTCCTAGATAGTAACTGAGACGAGGCACACTCACTCCAATGGCACCTGTTACAACCCCAGCTATCACGGTCACAATTCGTTGAGCCATGGTATAGTAACTAACGTTGACATCAATCCCTGTTTTAACGAGGAAGAGACGATCCAAAAAAGTGAAGAGCATATTGGCATTGGCAAAGACCAACATGGCTGTCAGAGGGAGAAAGAGCGGTTTAAAATCACTTATGTGAATCTTAACAAGCTTAATGTCTCTTTTAATCCAAATAACTAATCAGATAGTTAATCAGTGTCGATAAACTCATCACGAGTGTGTAGACAACAATATCGTGCTCATTTTTGACAAATAGGAAAATAGAGACTAGCATCATGATGCGGATAAAGGCAGTCTTGTAAAAAAGAAAACTGTAATTTTCCAGAGCCTCATTGACCCATTCGATTGAAAAAATCTGGGCAATGAGTTGAATCCCCATAACAAGGTAGACTTTTTTGATAATTGGATTATCAGTAAAGAAGAGAGGATAGGCTAGGATATAGACAGCGGTGGTCAAAATCGTACAAGCTATGCACAAATAAAAAAGACTAGAAAAGGTTCTGTTAAGATCTTTTTTGTTATCCTTGACATTACTGATGGCACGTAAACCGTAGTTATAGACTCCATATGTCGCAAAGGGCAAGAAAAATGACAAAATAGTGTCGACTGAGTTGAAGTAACCATAGTCAGTTCGGTCCAAGACACGCGCGACATAGGTTCCAGTTAGGATGGGAAAAATAATATTTAAGACACGAATTCCCATATAAGATAGAGCATTTAATTTTATACTTTTCATTCAATTTACCTCGTTTTTCATTATATCATAAAGTTAGCTAATAAGAAATGAAGGGCAGTAAGTCAAGCGATTCCTTTGAAGTTTCAAAGTTTGATTTTAAGCTTTTTTTAAGGAAAGTATATTATTCTGAAGAACTCTAAAATTTCACAGCCATCGATTAGTAATTGCTACAGAATTCCTAGTTATTACTAGAAATGGACTAGTTTCTTTGAAGAATAGAACTGCTTAATTCTCCTATTCTAGAACGGGAGGATTGGTATTTCTTTCATGATAGGACTAGATTGTGGTATAATAGAGAGAATAAGTTTTTTTAGTAAGACAAAGGAGAAAATAGATGATTTATGCAGGAATTCTTGCCGGTGGAACTGGCACACGCATGGGAATCAGTAACTTGCCAAAACAATTTTTAGAGCTAGGTGATCGTCCTATTTTAATTCATACAATTGAAAAATTTGTCTTGGAGCCAAGCATTGAAAAAATTGTGGTTGGGGTTCATGGAGACTGGGTTTCCCATGCAGAGGATCTTGTAGATAAATATCTGCCTCTTCATAAGGATCGTATCATCATTACAAAAGGTGGTGCTGACCGTAATACGAGTATTGAGAAAATCATTGAAGCCATCGATGCTTATCGTCCGCTTACACCAGAGGACATCGTTGTTACCCACGACTCTGTTCGTCCGTTCATTACGCTTCGCATGATTCAGGACAATATTCAACTTGCCCAAAATCATGACGCAGTGGATACAGTGGTAGAAGCAGTTGATACTATCGTTGAAAGCACCAACGGTAAATTTATTACAGATATTCCAAATCGTGCTCACCTTTATCAAGGACAAACACCTCAAACATTCCGTTGCAAGGACTTCATGGACCTTTACGGTTCTCTCTCTGCTGAAGAGAAGGAAATCTTAACAGATGCATGTAAAATCTTTGTGATCAAAGGAAAAGATGTGGCCTTGGCCAAGGGAGAATACTCAAATCTAAAAATCACAACAGTGACAGATTTGAAGATTGCAAAAAGTATGATTGAGAAAGACTAGTGAAATGATTAATCAAATTTATCAACTAACAAAGCCCAAGTTTATCAACGTCAAATACCAAGAAGAGGCTATTGATCAAGAGAATCATATTCTCATCCGCCCTAATTATATGGCTGTCTGTCATGCGGATCAGCGTTACTATCAAGGAAAACGTGATCCAAAGATTTTGAATAAAAAACTTCCAATGGCAATGATTCACGAGTCATGTGGAACCGTTATTTCTGACCCAACAGGAACCTACGAGGTTGGCCAAAAAGTTGTCATGATTCCGAATCAGCCTCCTATGCAGAGTGACGAAGAATTCTATGAGAACTATATGACAGGGACCCATTTCTTGTCTAGTGGATTTGATGGCTTTATGAGAGAGTTTGTTTCTCTCCCTAAAGATCGTGTGGTGGCTTATGATGCTATTGAAGATACGGTTGCAGCCATTACAGAGTTTGTCAGTGTTGGCATGCACGCCATGAATCGCTTACTAACTCTTGCTCATAGCAAGCGGGACCGAATCGCTGTTATCGGAGATGGAAGTTTAGCTTTTGTGGTTGCCAATATTATTAACTATACTCTACCAGAAGCAGAGATTGTGGTTATTGGTCGTCATTGGGAAAAATTGGAACTTTTCTCATTTGCCAAAGAATGCTATATTACTGATAATATTCCTGAAGATTTGACCTTTGACCATGCTTTTGAGTGTTGTGGTGGTGATGGTACTGGACCAGCCATTAATGACTTGATTCGCTATATTCGTCCTCAGGGAACGATTCTCATGATGGGTGTTAGCGAGTATAAAGTCAATCTCACTACACGCGATGCCTTAGAAAAAGGCTTGCTCTTAGTTGGATCTTCTCGTTCTGGTCGCATCGATTTTGAAAATGCAATCCAAATGATGGAAGTCAAGAAATTTGCCAATCGTCTTAAAAATATCCTTTACCTAGAAGAACCTGTAAGAGAAATTAAAGATATTCACCGTGTCTTTGCGACCGATTTAAACACAGCCTTTAAAACCGTGTTTAAGTGGGAAGTATAAGAACTGGAGGTTAATTGTGGAGAAAATCATTAAAGAAAAAATTTCTTCCTTACTTAGTCAAGAAGAGGAAGTCCTCAGTGTTGAACAACTGGGGGGAATGACCAATCAAAACTATTTGGCCAAAACAACAAATAAGCAATACATTGTTAAATTCTTTGGTAAAGGAACAGAAAAGCTGATCAATCGTCAAGATGAAAAGTACAATCTTGAACTACTAAAGGATTTAGACTTAGATGTAAAAAATTATCTTTTTGATATTGAAGCTGGTATCAAAGTAAATGAGTATATCGAATCTGCGATTACGCTTGATTCAACGTCAATCAAGACCAAATTTGATAAAATTGCTCCAATATTACAAACTATTCATGCTTCTGGCAAGGAATTAAGAGGAGAATTTGCTCCTTTTGAAGAAATCAAAAAATACGAATCTTTGATTGAGGAAAAAATCCCCTATGCCAACTATGAAGCAGCTAGAGAAGAAGTCTTCTCCTTAGAGAAAAGACTTGCTGACTTAGGTGTTGACAGAAAATCTTGTCATATCGATTTGGTTCCTGAAAACTTTATCGAATCACCTCAAGGAAGACTTTATCTGATTGACTGGGAATATTCATCAATGAATGATCCAATGTGGGATTTGGCTGCCCTCTTTTTAGAATCTGAATTCACTCGTCAAGAGGAAGAAGCCTTCTTATCTCACTATGAGAGTGAGCAAACACCTGTCTCTCGTGAAAAGATTGCCATTTATAAAATTTTACAAGATACTATTTGGAGTCTATGGACTGTCTATAAGGAAGAGCAAGGCGCAGATTTTGGTGACTATGGTGTGAATCGTTACCAAAGAGCTGTTAAAGGTTTGTCATATTATGGAGGTTCAGATGAAAAATAAAAATGGAGTTTCTTTTGGTCTACTCTCAGGTATTTTCTGGGGTTTAGGTCTAACGATTAGTGCTTATATCTTTTCGATTTTTACAGATTTGTCGCCCTTTGTGGTGGCCGCTGCTCACGATTTCTTGAGTATCTTTATCTTACTAGCTTTTCTCTTGGTAAAAGAAGGAAAAGTTCGTCTTTCAATTTTCTTAAATATTCGCAATGTTAGTGTGATCATCGGAGCCTTGCTAGCAGGCCCTATCGGTATGCAGGCCAATCTTTATGCGGTTAAGTATATCGGAAGTTCTTTAGCTTCATCTGTGTCGGCTATTTACCCTGCGATTTCGGTTTTATTGGCTTTCTTCTTTTTGAAGCACAAGATTTCAAAAAATACTGTATTTGGGATTGTCTTGATTATTGCAGGGATTATTGCTCAGACCTATAAGGTTGAACAGGTCAATTCCTTCTACATTGGGATTCTCTGTGCTTTGGTTTGTGCTATTGCATGGGGAAGTGAGAGTGTTCTTAGCTCTTTTGCCATGGAAAGTGAATTGAGTGAAATCGAAGCCCTCTTAATCCGTCAAGTAACTTCATTCTTGTCCTATCTTGTGATTGTGCTCTTCTCTCATCAGTCATTTGCAGAAGTGGCCAATGGACAATTGCTAGGTCTTATGATTGTCTTTGCAGCCTTTGATATGATTTCCTATTTGGCTTATTATATCGCTATCAATCGCTTGCAACCAGCCAAGGCTACAGGTCTTAACGTGAGCTATGTAGTATGGACAGTCTTGTTTGCAGTTGTTTTCTTGGGTGCACCGCTAGATATGCTGACAATTATTACGTCACTTGTCGTTATTGCTGGAGTTTATATTATTATTAAAGAATAAAGGAGATTCGTGTGAAAGCTATCATCTTAGCAGCGGATTGGGAACTCGCTTGCGTCCTATGACTGAAAATACCCCTAAAGCCTTGGTTCAGGTTAATCAAAAACCTTTGATTGAATACCAAATTGAGTTTTTAAAAGAAAAAGGAATTAACGACATCATCATCATCGTAGGTTACCTTAAAGAACAATTCGATTACTTGAAAGAGAAATATGATGTTCGCCTCGTCTTCAATGATAAATACGCTGACTACAATAACTTTTACTCTCTCTATCTTGTAAAAGAAGAATTAGCCAACAGCTATGTTATTGATGCCGATAATTATCTCTTTAAAAATATGTTCCGCAATGATTTGACTCGTTCGACTTATTTTAGTGTCTATCGTGAAGATTGTACCAACGAATGGTTCTTGGTCTATGGAGATGACTACAAGGTCCAAGACATTATTGTTGATAGCAAGGCAGGTCGTATCCTTAGTGGTGTATCCTTCTGGGATGCTCCAACTGCAGAGAAGATTGTCAGCTTTATCGATAAGGCTTATGCAAGTGGTGAATTTGTTGATCTCTACTGGGACAATATGGTTAAGGATAACATCAAAGAGCTAGATGTCTATGTTGAAGAATTAGAAGGCAATAGCATCTATGAGATTGATAGTGTCCAAGACTATCATAAATTAGAAGAAATTCTTAAAAACGAAAAATTAAAGATTCCAACATCTGGCTAAAATAGTCGGATGTTTTTGATTTTTACGAATAAATAGATGAGTAGAAAAAGAAATGGAGATATTTATGAAAATCACAAACTATGAAATCTATAAGTTAAAAAATCAGGTTTGACCAATCAACAGGTTTTGAAAGTCCTAGAATATGGTGAAAATTTCGATCAAGAACTGTTGTTAGGTGATATTGCAGATATATCAGGTTGCCGAAATCCAGCCGTCTTTATGGAACGTTATTTTCAGATAGACGATGTGCATCTGGAGAAGGAGTTTAAAAAATTTCCATCTTTCTCTATTTTAGATGACTGTTACCCTTGGGATTTGAGTGAAATATACGACGCGCCTGTGCTTTTATTTTACAAGGGAAATCTTGACCTCTTGAAATTCCCGAAGGTAGCAGTCGTAGGAAGTCGTGCTTGTAGCAAACAGGGAGTTAAGTCAGTTGAAAAAGTTATTCAGGGCTTGGAAAATGAACTGGTTATCGTCAGTGGATTAGCCAAGGGCATTGACACAGCAGCTCATATGGCTGCTCTTCAGAATGGCGGAAAAACCATTGCAGTGATTGGAACAGGACTGGATGTGTTTTATCCTAAAGCTAATAAACGCTTGCAAGACTACATCGGCAATGACCATCTGATTCTCAGCGAGTATGGACCTGGCGAACAACCTCTGAAATTTCATTTTCCTGCTCGTAATCGAATCATTGCTGGACTTTGTCGAGGTGTGATTGTAGCAGAGGCCAAGATGCGCTCAGGTAGTCTCATTACCTGTGAGCGAGCAATGGAAGAAGGGCGCGATGTCTTTGCTATTCCTGGCAGCATTTTAGATGGACTATCAGACGGTTGCCATCATTTGATTCAAGAAGGGGCAAAATTGGTCACCACTGGGCAAGATGTTCTTGCGGAATTTGAATTTTAAGACGAAATTTCTCGATCTAAACCAACTTTTCTTCTATATATAGGAGCTAAGTCTTGACAGTTATGGCAAAATGGTTTACACTATAAAGTTTATTACTTTGAAAAGGTGTGATACTGTGGCTACGGCAACAAAAAGGAAAAAATCAACAGTTAAAAAAAATCTAGTAATCGTGGAGTCGCCTGCTAAGGCCAAGACGATTGAAAAATATCTAGGCAGAAACTACAAGGTTTTAGCCAGTGTCGGGCATATCCGTGATTTGAAGAAATCCAGTATGTCAGTCGACATTGAAAATAATTATGAACCGCAATATATCAATATCCGAGGAAAAGGACCTCTCATTAATGACTTGAAAAAAGAAGCCAAAAAAGCTAATAAAGTCTTTCTGGCGAGTGACCCGGACCGTGAAGGTGAGGCGATTTCTTGGCATTTGGCTCATATTCTCAACTTGGATGAAAATGATGCCAACCGTGTGGTCTTCAATGAAATCACCAAGGATGCGGTTAAAAATGCTTTTAAAGAACCTCGTAAGATTGATATGGATTTGGTCGATGCCCAGCAGGCACGTCGTGTCTTGGACCGCTTGGTAGGCTATTCGATTTCGCCTATTTTGTGGAAGAAGGTCAAGAAGGGCTTATCAGCAGGTCGTGTTCAATCTATTGCGCTTAAGTTAATCATTGATCGTGAGAATGAAATCAATGCCTTTAAGCCTGAAGAATACTGGACAATTGATGGTGTCTTTAAAAAGGGAACCAAGCAATTCCAGGCTTCCTTCTATGGAGTAGATGGTAAAAAGATGAAACTGACTAGCAATGATGAGGTCAAGGAAGTCTTGTCTCGTCTGACTAGCAAAGATTTTTCAGTGGATCAGGTGGATAAGAAAGAGCGCAAACGCAATGCTCCATTACCCTATACCACTTCATCTATGCAGATGGATGCGGCTAATAAAATCAATTTCCGTACTCGAAAGACCATGATGGTTGCCCAACAGCTCTATGAGGGGATTAATATCGGTTCTGGTGTCCAAGGTTTGATTACCTATATGCGTACTGATTCGACCCGTATTAGTCCTGTAGCGCAAAATGAAGCAGCAAGTTTCATTACGGATCGTTTTGGTAGCAAGTATTCTAAGCATGGTAGCAAGGTTAAAAATGCTTCTGGAGCTCAGGATGCCCACGAGGCTATTCGTCCGTCTAGTGTCTTTAATACACCTGAAAGTATTGCTAAGTATTTGGACAAGGATCAGCTCAAGCTTTATACTCTTATCTGGAATCGTTTTGTAGCGAGTCAGATGACAGCTGCTGTCTTTGATACCATGGCTGTTAAATTGTCTCAAAATGGGGTTCAATTTGCTGCCAATGGTAGTCAGGTTAAGTTTGATGGTTATCTTGCTATTTATAATGATTCTGATAAGAATAAGATGTTACCAGATATGGCTGTTGGAGATGTGGTTAAGCAGGTGAATAGCAAACCAGAGCAACATTTCACTCAACCGCCTGCCCGTTATTCTGAAGCGACACTGATCAAGACCTTGGAGGAAAATGGGGTTGGCGTCCGTCAACCTCACGCTCCAACCATTGAAACTATTCAGAAACGTTATTATGTTCGCCTTGCAGCCAAAACGCTTTTGAACCGACAGAGTTGGGAGAAATTGTTAACAAGCTCATCGTTGAATATTTCCCAGATATCGTAAACGTAACCTTCACAGCCGAAATGGAAGGTAAACTGGATGATGTCGAAGTCGGAAAAGAGCAGTGGCAACGTGTCATTGATGCCTTTTACAAACCATTCTCTAAAGAGGTTGCTAAGGCTGAAGAAGAAATGGAAAAAATCCAAATCAAGGATGAACCAGCTGGATTTGATTGTGAAGTGTGTGGCAGTCCAATGGTTATTAAACTTGGTCGTTTTGGTAAGTTCTATGCTTGTAGCAATTTCCCAGATTGCCGTCATACCCAAGCAATCGTGAAAGAGATTGGTGTTGAGTGTCCAAGCTGTCATCAGGGGCAAATCATTGAGCGTAAAACAAAACGTAACCGCCTCTTCTATGGTTGCAATCGCTATCCAGATTGTGAATTTACTTCTTGGGACAAGCCTGTTGGTCGTGACTGTCCAAAATGTGGCAACTTCCTCATGGAGAAAAAAGTCCGCGGTGGTGGCAAGCAGGTTGTTTGTAGCAAAGGCGACTACGAGGAAGAAAAGATTAAATAAGAGGAGAGTCCTGAAAGTGAATTCCCAAACTAAGTTCCACCGCTAGTAGAAGTGGAACTTAGTCTGATAAAAATTGGGCTCTTTGTCAACTGTGGTGGGTTGAAAAAAGCTAACCCTAACCTCGAGAAAGGACAAATTTCGTCCTTTCTTTTTTGATGTTCAGAGCGATAAAAATCCGTTTCTTATACTCATCTGCTTTCAAAAAGCATTCTAGTCCATCGCCGATTAACGATGGACTTTATCACTGTCTTCTCCAGTCCTTGTATGACATCTTGAAGTTGCTTCATGACATCTTCCAAAGTTCGAAAGGCTTTATTCTTAAATCCACGTTTACGAATCTCTTTCCACACTTGTTCGATAGGGTTCATTTCTGGTGTGTAAGGTGGAATAAAAGTCAACTCAATATTACTTGGAATCTCTAAGGTACTTGATTTATGCCATATAGCATTATCCATGACCAGTAAAATATAGTCATCTGGATAAGCTTGTGAGACTTGCCGTAGAAATTCATTCGTCCACTCAGTATTACATCCTCCAGCAATGAGGTAGAAGGAATCTCCTGTCTGAGCATCTACTGCCCCATAACAATAGCGATATTCTCGCATATAATGACTAGGAATGCTAGGTCGGATTCCTTGAGGAGCCCAACAAGAACCCAGTTTACTGATTCTCCCGAAATCAGCTTCATCTTGGTACATCAAGCGAACCTTACGAAAACGTCTACTATATTTAAAGCGCTTTCTCATCTTCTTGAATTGAGATTTTATTTTTAGACGCGACAATGGTTTGAGCGTCTGCTTTCTTAGGATGTTCTGGACGTGGCGTAATATTTCGCCAACCATGGCGCTTCAACAGTTGATAGAAGGCATCACGTGTGTAGGAACGACCTAACTCCTTTTTATAAGCCTGAAATAAAGCATCAATTGTAATAAATTCTCCTGCCTCTGCATCCTTTAAATGACGGGCAAGAAAGGCTTTCTCTTCCTTAACAGTCATATATGCATGGTTACGACCACCACGTGTTTCTTGAAGGAGAGAATCGAGTCCTAACTCCTCATATTTTTTTACATTTCGCCAAATCGTTGTTTAATTACAATCTAGAGGCTCTATAATCTCTTTATAAGACTTGACCATCAGACGAAATAGAACGATTTGAAGGCGTTTATGATATTTAGCTGTACTAGAGTCTTTTAAAAGTGTTTTGATAGCTTGGATTTCTTCTTTAGTTGATTTCATATCATTATTATATAGTGCTTTTTGATTTTAGTCTAGTATAACATCTGGAGAGGACAATTGATGTCTTCTCCATTTTTATACTGCTTGTTTAAAAACTAAGCAACTAAATTGAAAAATAAAAGTAAGATAAAGATTTGTTCCAAAAAGTCATAGGCAAACACTTCAATCTAAGTAAAAAGATACTAAAAATTATTTAAATACTATAAAATAAGTTGTAGAAATACAAAAGTGATAGATCCGTTATAGTAGAGTTTAGAAAAGTGTCACTGGAAAGGAATTTGTTAAAACAATTCAGTTTACACAAAAATAGATAACTTTCTGTCTTAAAATCGAATTATTAGTGAATTTAATTTTTAAAAAAATAAATTTTTAGTAAAAAGTAAGCGCTAACACTTGATTTTTATAGATATATTGATATAATAAATACGGAAAAATTAAAAAGGGGATTAATAATATGAAGTTTCATTTTAATGAACGCCAACGATTTTCTTTGAGAAAGTATAGCTTTTGGCTTAGCATCTGTTCTTTTGGGAACCGCCTTCTTTTTGAGCGGACAGGTCGCTAGTGCTGATGAGGCTAAAAGTTACACAAACTGACCGATTTCTGTATTATCTGCAAATTCAGGTAGTTCAAATGGGGCATCTGAATCCGTAGTACCAGAAACTGCCGATTCAAAATCAACAGTAGCTGATAAAACTGTTGTAACACCAGAAACAACTGAAGTTTCTTCAGATTCTGAAAAAGGTGCACCAGAAAGTCCAAAATCTGAGAAATCAGAAGTATCAGCTAAAGAATCAATCGAAGATACGGGAAAAACACCAGAAGTTTCTTCAGATTCTGAACAAGTTACAACTGAAAAGCCAAAAGCTGATAAAGAAGAATCAGCTAAGCAATCAAGTGAAGATACGGCAAAAACAACTGAAGGTAAAGCTGAAGTTGCTGAAAAAGATGATAAGTCTACTGATAAAGCTCCAGCTCCAGCTGAAGCCCGCCGTTCAACACGTACACGTCGAGCTACTTCAGAAAATAAACGTGAAGTATCAAATTGGAGTGAGTTTGTTTCAGCCTTAGAGGATGGAAATGTCAACGAAATCACTGTAAATGGTGATGTCGTAGCTCAAGGTGACAATGGTAACACAGACAGACCAACTCCTGGTTCTGTAGACCGTAAGACTACCATTAGTGCACAATCTCGTCCAGTTACTATCCAAGGTAAAAATGAAAACGCTCGTCTTGAACTCTTGTCACACACTTTGGAGTTGACTGGAGCTAGCTGGGAACTAAATCTTAAAAATCTTAAAATAGCGACTGCTAATTCTAAAGGTTCAATTGATTTATCAAGAACTAGTGGATCAAATACTGTTACCTTTGAAAACGTGACAAGTGTTGGGTCATCGCTTTATGGTGGTGGTGGTAACACAAATGTCGTTATCAAAGGAAATACAACTTCAACAGTTAGCGATAGTTATCAAGCAGCAAATGGTCAAACTCAACACGTACAACGGAATGTTGGAGCTGCTGGTCACTCAGACCAACGTCGTGGGTCAAATATCCACGATGCCAAATCTGTAACAGTTGCTGAGGGAGCTAGTTTAACGCTTAATCGCTCTTCTCAAGGGGATGCTATTACTCTTGAAAGTGGAGCTAAAGTTAGTGTAAAAGATAAAGGTAGTCTTACTATCAACATGAACACTGACAACCGAACTGATAATGCTCGCTACCACAATGCTGGTATTTTCATGGCTGATAGTGGTACCGTAGAAACTGGTAAAGGCTCTAAGTTAGTCTTAAATACTAGTATCGGTCAAGGTATTTCAATTGGTATAAACCGTCCGGGGGATGGAGTTAACGATAAGGATCGTTTCGGTGGTTACGGTCCAGATAACACCGGTCGTAAAAATGGCCCTAGCCGTGTTCTTATTGGCGAAGAAGGTACCTTTGAGTTTAATGGTCGTGATGGGATTATGATGGGTAATAACTCAGAACTTGTCACAGGTCAAAATTCAAAAGTTCGCTTTGAAAATAGAGGACGCGGTGTAGCACTTGATTTCGGTAATGATTCAAGAGTGGCTTTTGGTAAACATTCGACAAATACCTTCCATTCAGATGGTAAAGGACCTAAGAATGGCGGAGGACCTTCTGGTAGTTACAATGGTTATAACTATATCGGTCTAAATGAAAATGGTAAGATTTTAGTAGATGACTTTGCGACTTTCCGTGTGCAAATGGATAATCGTGGAGCCAATCCCTGGGATGATGTCATTTCACTTGGTTCTCAGAGTGGTACTAAGTCTGAGCCACTTTTCCAAGCTAATAAGGGTTCTATCGTAGATATCCGAGATGATAATACGGACTTCTATGCGGAGTTGATTTCCGTAGCCTTAGGATCAAGTAAGAATACTATCTTCCAGTTCAATAACCCACTCTATGTATCTTTCATGAGATATACAAACTCACAAGGTCTTTCAGCAGGGGAAATTACGGGTAAATTACCATTATCTATTCCTCAAGGGAACAACCCACAGGATATTGGACACGGAAACATCCTTTATATTTCAGATAAATCACAAGCTTCTAGAAACAGAATAGAATTTAGCGGTCCGATTAGTCAGAACGGTGGCCCTACTGTTGGAACTTATACCGTGTATTCTATGAATAAAGATGGTAAGGATAGCCAAATTAAAGATAAACAAAGTTCTGTTTGGACGAATATCCAGAGTGGTTCATTGCCGATTGCTGGTTTCCAAACCGGAAGACCAAATATACAACCTGCTAACGCTGCATCAGTTCAAACAGGATCTTCTTCTGGAGGGTAAGTGCTACAGATAGAACTTATGGTATTGACCCTGTTGGTAATAACCGTCAAAATATTTGGGTTTCAAATGGTTCGAAAAATCAACCCGACTGGTGTTCATAAAAATGTCATCAAATATGTCTACGAAGATGGAACTCCACTTAAAGTAGATAAAGACGGAAATCCAGTTGCTAAAGATAAAGCCGGAACTCCAGTTAAAGATGTTATCCAGTCATCAGATTGGAACCGTACTTTAGATGTCTCAATCGACAAAGAAGGTTTCGAAAACATTTTGAGAAATTCAAGCGTTAGAAATGGTGATGAATTCTTAGCAGCCTATAGTAAGGCTAAGTATCACATTTCTGATATCGATGGAGATAACATCGCTGATACAGGTTGGAAAGTAGCCGGAACAAATTCAGGTGCCTATAATTATGGTACTATCGCTTCGCCAAAACTCAAAGGCTATAAAACAGAAATCAAGTCAAGTAATGTTCCAGGATTAGAAGCTGGGGCTAACGCTGATTCAGTTTCTGTTTCATATGATTCAAGCAATGCACCAGAAACGCTTATTGATGTTCAAGCAGGTAAACGTACCGTATCAGAAACTTATTGGCGCAATATTGCAGCCAATTCTGATTTGGGTACATACGAAACAATCGTTGTTTATAAGAAAGTAAAACAAAAAGCTATTGTCAAATACATTGATACAAGTGCTAATAATAAGGAATTAGCAAAAGATGAAGTTTCTGGTAAATCTGGTGAAGCCATTAACTACTCAACGGATGCTAAGATTGCTGATTTTGTTAATAAGGGTTACAAACTTGTAGAAGATGGATTCAAAAAGGCAACTGAAGATCAAAAGAAATTTGATGATGATGAAAACGTTGATCAAGAATTCGTAGTTAAATTAGAACACGATGTAACTCCAGTTGGACCAAATAACCCACATAAACCAACAGATCCAATCAATCCAAATGATCCAAACAGTCCAAAATACCCTGCGGAAAATCAATGGAAGAAAGATGTAACGTCAACTGTTCATTATGTGGTATCAGACGGTAAGGCAACTGCCCCAGCTGACAATATTCAAAATGCACAATGGACACGTACCTTAAAACTTGATAAGGTGACAGGTAAAGTTCTTAACCCTGATGAACAATGGGCATCTAATAAGGCTAACTATGATGCAGTTCCAACACCAGGATTGACAGGTTACTACGCTGATAAAGGAAGTGTTGCGTCTAAGACAGTCACTCAAGAAAATCTTGAAGAAACTGTAACTTACAACCCACTTGGAAAATTGGTTCCAAAACCAGAGACTCCAAACGATCCAAACTTCCCACGAACACCAGAAGTGAAGTATCCAAATGATCCAACAGATCCAACCAAACCAGGTAAACCAGTTGTTCCAGATGTACCAGGCTACAAACCATACTTGCCAGATCCAAACGATCCAACGAAACCAGGTGAACCAGTAACTCCAGGAACACCAATCACTCCTGAAAATCCAGGTACTGACACACCAATTATCTACCGTAAGACAGATCAAAAAGCTATTATCAAGTATGTAGACCAAAATACTGGTACAACACTTGAAAGTGATCAAGTTTCTGGTAAATCAGGTGAAGCCATTAACTATTCAACTGCAGCTAAGATTAAGTACTATGAAGATCGTGGTTACGTTCTTGTAAGTGATGGATTCACAGTAGGAGCTACTTATGACAAGGATGAGTCAGTTGATCAAGAATTCGTAGTTACCTTGAAACATGGTGAAACTCCAGTTGGACCAAACGATCCACATAAACCAACAGATCCAATCAATCCAAATGATCCAAACAGTCCTACATACCCTGCGGAAAATCAATGGAAGAAAGATGTAACGTCAACTGTTCATTATGTGGTATCAGACGGTAAGGCAACTGCCCCAGCTGACAATGTTCAAAATGCACAATGGACACGTACCTTAAAACTTGATAAGGTGACAGGTAAAGTTCTTAACCCTGATGAATCATGGGTGGCTAATAAGGCTAACTATGATGCAGTTCAAACACCAGGATTGTCAGGTTACTACGCTGATAAAGGAAGTGTTGCGTCTAAGACAGTCACTCAAGAAAATCTTGAAGAAACTGTTACTTACAGACCGCTTGGCAGCTTGGTTCCGAAATCTGATGATCCAAACTTCCCACCAACACCAGGAGTGAAGTATCCAAATGATCCAAATGATCCAACCAAACCAGGTCAACCAGTTGTTCCAGATGTTCCAGGCTACAAACCATACTTGCCAGATCCAAAGGATCCAACGAAACCAGGTCAACCAGTAACTCCAGGAAAACAAATCACTCCTGAAAATCCAGGTACTGACACACCAATTATCTACGTACCAAAATCAACTGAAGTTACAAAACCAACTAAACAAACAGTTAAGTTTGAAGGAGCAGGAGATAAGACTCCAGCTGCTAAAGTTCAAAATGACTTCACCTTTACTGGTAAACAAAAAAATGGTACGACAACATGGGATCAACCTAATCACACTTATGGTAAAGAAACAGTTCCAGTAGTTACAAGTTACTACGCTGATAAGAAGGAAGCTGGATCTAAGACAGTAACTCCAGATCAACCAGAAGTTACGGATAAGGTTACTTATAAACCACTTGGTAAAATCATTCCAGTTGATCCAGAAGGAAACAAAATTCCAAGCGCACCAACTCCACAGTACAACAATGATCCACAAGATCCAACTAAGGGTGGCAAGACTCCAACTCCAGTCATCCCAGGTTATGTGACAGATACACCAAGTGTAACTCCTAACAAACCAGGAGAAGATACACCTGTTGTCTACCGTAAGGTAGAACAAAAAGCGATTATCAAGTATGTAGACCAAAATACTGGTACAACACTTGAAAATGATCAAGTAGGTGGTAAATCTGGTGAAGCTATTGACTACTCAACTGCAGCTAAGATTAAGTACTATGAAGATCGTGGCTACGTTCTTGTAAGCGATGAGTTCCCAGCAGGAGCTCACTTCGATACCGATGCTTCAGTAGACCAAACATGGACAGTAACCTTGAAACACGGTGAAACTCCAGTTGGACCAAACGATCCACATAATCCAAATGATCCAATCAATCCAAATGATCCAAACAGTCCTACATACCCTGCGACAGATCAATGGAAGAAAGATGTCACATCTACTGTTAAGTATGTGGTATCAGATGGTAAGACAACTGCCCCAGCTGACAATGTTCAAAATGCACAATGGACACGTACCTTAAATCTTGATAAAGTTACAGGTAAAGTTCTTAACCCTGATGTACCATGGACAGCGAATAAGGCTAACTATGATGCAGTTCCAACACCAGGATTGACAGGTTACTACGCTGATAAAGCAAGTGTTGCTTCTAAGGCAGTTACTCAAGAAAACCTTGAAGAAACTGTTACTTACAAACCGCTTGGAAACTTGGTTCCAAAACCAGGAACACCAGACGATCCAAACTTCCCATCAACACCAAAAGTGAAGTATCCAAATGATCCAACAGATCCAGGTAAACCAGGTCAACCAGTTGTTCCAGACGTACCAGGCTACAAACCATACTTGCCAGATCCAAAAGATCCAAGCAAACCAGGTCAACCAGTAGAACCAGGAAAACCAATCACTCCTGAAACCCAGGTGACGACACACCAATCATCTACGTACCAATCGTAAATGATGTGAAGAAATCAACTAAACAAACAGTTAAGTTTGAAGGAGCAGGCGATAAGACTCCAGGAGACAATGTCCAAGATGACTTTACATTTACTGGTAAAGAAAACAAAGCTTCTGGAACTACAACATGGAATGAGAAGAGCCATACTTACGGTAAGGTATCTGTTCCAGTAATTCCAGGTTACTACGCTGATAAGACAGAAGCTGGTGGTAAGACAGTTACTCCAGAAAATCCTGAAGCAACAGATACAGTTACTTACAAACCGCTTGGTAGCTTGGTTCCAAAATCTGATGATCCGAAATTCCCATCAACACCAGATGTGAAATATCCAAATGATCCAACAGATCCAAGCAAACCAGGTAAACCAGTTGTTCCAGATGTTCCAGGCTACAAACCATACTTGCCAGATCCAAAAGATCCAAGCAAACCAGGTCAACCAGTAGAACCAGGAAAACCAATCACTCCTGAAAAACCAGGTGACGACACACCAATCATCTACGTTCCAATCGTACCAGTAACTCCAGAGAAACCAGTAACTCCAGAGAAACCAGTGACTCCAGAGAAACCAGTGACTCCAGAGAAACCAGTAACTCCAGAGAAACCAGTGACTCCAGAGAAACCAGTGACTCCAGAGAAACCAGTGATTCCAGAGAAACAAACCTCTGCTAAAGAAAATACTCCTCAATTGCCAAATACTGGTACGGATTCAAATGCAGTTATGACTGGACTTGGAATTGTCGGTATGGTTGCATCACTTTTTGGTCTAGCTCAAAAGAAAAAAGAAGATTAAGATCTTTTAAATTTTGAAAGGAAGACTTCATCTATTTCAGTAGGGCAAATTCTCAAAAATAAAGATAAGTACTATGAACAATAATGTTTTAAGTATAGATATTCTTTATTTGAATTTTTAGACTTAATATGTAATAAAGGTGAACAAGACAGAATTCTGATTTTCAGAAAAATCTGCTTTGTTCACTTTTTGTGAAAAAGAGCCTGAGACAAAAAGGCTCTTTTTGGGTTAAAACTTTGACAAAATTCATCATTGTATGCGAAACTAGAAGAAGATTATTTTAACTAGGAGAAGTTATGCGTCTTATCTATCTGATCATTGGTTTTTTATCACTGGCCTTGGCTATTGTTGGGGTTGTTTTACCCTTGTTGCCTACAACGCCTTTTCTTTTGTTGTCTATTGCTTGTTTCTCCAGAAGTTCCAAGCGCTTCGAAGATTGGCTTTATCATACCAAGCTCTATCAAGCATATGTAGCTGATTTTCGCGAGACTAAGTCTATTGCGCGTGAACGAAAGAAAAAAATTATCGTATCTATCTACATCTTGATGGGAATTTCCATTTATTTTGCCCCTCTCTTACCAGTCAAAATCGGTCTGGGAGCCTTGACCATCTTTATGACTTATTATCTCTTCAAGATCATTCCAGACAAAGAATAAAAAAATAGTAACTATTTTCCTTGATAAAATTGAAAGCATATTCATAACAATATGATATAATAAATTTAAAGTAATCTTCAAGGAGAATCAAATGATTTACGAATTTTTGTGCTGAAAAATGTGACCTTGCTTGAAAAAGCGATGCGGGCTGGAGCTCGTCGAATCGAACTCTGTGATAATCTAGCAGTGGGAGGAACAACACCAAGCTATGGAGTGACCAAGGCAGCGGTTGAATTGGCAGCTAACTACGATACGACCATCATGACCATGATTCGTCCACGTGGTGGCGACTTTGACTATAATGACCTAGAAATTGATATCATGCTAGAAGACATTCGGTTGACTGCTCAGGCTGGAAGTCAAGGGGTTGTATTTGGGGCTTTAACTGCTGATAAGAAGTTGGATAAGGCTAATCTTGAAAAGTTAATTGCTGCATCAAAAGGAATGGAAATTGTCTTTCACATGGCCTTTGATGAATTGAGCGATGAAGATCAACTGGAAGCTATTGACTGGCTCAGCCAAGCTGGAGTAATTCGTATCCTGACTCGTGCTGGTGTGTCCGGAGACCCGCTAGAAGAACGTTTTGCTCACTATCACAGAATTTTGGAGTACGCTAAAGGTAAAATTGAAATTTTACCAGGTGGGGGGATTGACCTTGACAACCGTCAAACCTTTATCGACCAGCTAGGTGTCACTCAACTTCATGGAACTAAGGTTGTCTTTTAAAAAATAGAAAGGAACTGCTAGCTTTTGGTAGCAGTTTTCACTTATGTTTGAAATTTTTAAATCCTATCAGTTTAATCAAGAAAAGGCTCGTGCCTATGGTTTTGTAAAAAATGGGGAAGTCTGGACTTATAGTCGCCAAATTTTGCAGGGTGACTTCATCATGACTGTATTCATCACCTCTGATGATGTGTACTTTCAAGTCTTTGACCAAGAAACTGGCGACCTCTATCCTCAAGTTCATATGGAAAGCATGAGGGGAAGCTTTGTCGGAAATGTCCGTGAGGCCTGTCTGGAGATTCTTTACCAGATTCGGAAGGCTTGTTTTGATGTGCAGAATTATATCTGTCCTCAGACTAAGCGAATCGTGACTCAGGTTCAGGAAAAGTATGGTAATCAGTTGGAGTATCTGTGGGAAAAATCACCTGATACGGCAGTCTTAAGACATGAAGGCAATCAAAAGTGGTATGCTATCTTGATGAAAATCTCTTGGGATAAGCTGGAAAAGGGCAGAGAAGGGCAAGTGGAAGCAGTCAATCTTAAACACGACCAAGTAGCGGACTTGCTTTCACAAAAGGGAATTTATCCAGCCTTTCATATGAATAAACGTTACTGGATTAGTGTGTCCTTGATAATACTTTATCAGATGAAGAAGTACTAGAATTGATGGAAAAAAAGTTGGAACTTAACTTTGAAAAAGTAAGGAAATTTCTTGAATTTTCAAATACTCTCAATTGGCAAAAATATTCTCTACTGAAGAAATTTTCAGAAAATATTGTATTTTTTCTTGACAACTACTTTTGCCTATGCTAAAATACTAAACAAGATATCAAACGAAGGAGAAAGTCAAACATGAAAACAGCTAAGTTTAATCAATTTGCTTTGTTGTTGAGGTACTCGGGCTAGTGCAAAATGCATTAGTCCTGTTTGGCTTACCAAGCGGGAGTAAATCAACATCTCGCTTGGGTTTCTGAGCGAGATGTTTTTAAAACCATATTTGGAAAAGGGAAATTTTATGAGAAGAGTTGAATTTCTAGATACCAGCCTTCGGGATGGAGAGCAGACACCTGGTGTTAATTTTTCAATCAAGGAAAAAATTGCCATCGCAAGGCAGTTGGAGAAATGGGGCATTTCAGCAATCGAAGCTGGTTTTCCGGCGGCGAGTCCTGATTCATTCACAACAGTTCAGGAGATTGCCAAGTCCTTGAAGAAAACAGCGGTGACTGGATTAGCACGTTCTGTCAAGTCTGATATTGATGCTTGTTATGAAGCTCTCAAGGACGCCAAGTATCCACAGGTTCACGTCTTTATCGCTACCAGTCCAATTCACCGCAAGTATAAGCTCAATAAGAGCAAGGAAGAGATTTTGGAAGCTATTAAGGAGCATGTTTCCTATGCCCGTTCTAAGTTTGAAGTGGTCGAATTTTCTCCTGAGGATGCGACTAGAACAGAGTTGGATTTCCTCTTGCAAGTTGTTCAAACAGCGGTAGATGCAGGTGCGTCTTATATCAATATCCCTGACACGGTAGGATTTACCACGCCGGAAGAGTACGGTGCCATCTTCAAATACTTGATTGCAAATGTCAAGACAGATCGTCAGATTATCTATTCACCTCACTGTCACGATGACCTTGGGATGGCAGTAGCTAATAGCCTTGCTGCTGTTAAGAATGGGGCGGGCCGTGTCGAAGGAACTATCAACGGTATTGGTGAGCGAGCTGGAAATGCTGCTTTGGAAGAAATTGCAGTAGCCCTCAATATTCGCCAAGATTACTATCAAGCAGAAACTAGTATTGTTTTAAATGAAACCATCAATACGTCAGAAATGGTTTCTCGCTTCTCAGGAATTCCAGTTCCTAAAAACAAGGCGGTAGTCGGTGGAAATGCCTTTTCTCACGAATCTGGTATTCACCAAGACGGAGTCCTTAAAAATCCTCTCACTTATGAGATCATCACCCCTGAATTGGTTGGTGTTAAGAGTAACAGTCTTCCTCTTGGAAAATTATCTGGTCGCCATGCCTTTGTTGAGAAACTAAGAGAACTAGCCCTAGATTTTACAGAAGAGGACATCAAGCCACTCTTTGCTAAGTTCAAGGCGCTGGCCGACAAGAAACAAGAAATCACAGATGCAGATATTAGAGCTTTAGTAGCTGGAACTATGGTTGAAAACCCAGAAGGCTTCCACTTTGATGATTTACAACTGCAAACTCATGCTGATAATGACATCGAAGCGCTCGTTAGCCTAGCTAATATGGATGGTGAGAAGGTTGAGTTTAATGCGACAGGGCAAGGTTCCGTTGAAGCAATCTTTAACGCTATTGATAAGTTCTTTAATCAATCTGTTCGCTTGGTGTCCTACACTATTGATGCTGTAACGGATGGAATCGATGCTCAAGCTCGGGTTTTGGTCACTGTTGAAAACAGAGATACAGAGACCATCTTTAATGCAGCAGGGCTTGATTTCGATGTATTGAAAGCATCTGCTATTGCCTACATCAATGCCAATACCTTTGTTCAAAAAGAGAATGCTGGTGAGATGGGACGCAGTGTTTCCTATCGTGACATGCCCAGTGTGTAAAGGAGAAAGCTATGACAAAGAAAATAGTAGCTCTAGCAGGGGATGGAATCGGCCCAGAAATCATGGAGGCTGGTTTAGAGGTTCTGGAAGCTCTAGCTGAAAAAACAGGTTTTGATTATGAGATTGATAGACGACCTTTTGGAGGTGCAGGTATCGATGCTGCAGGGCATCCCTTACCTGATGAAACCCTCAAGGCATGTAGAGAAGCAGATGCTATTCTCCTAGCAGCTATCGGTAGTCCTCAATATGATGGGGCAGTGATTCGGCCTGAACAAGGCTTGCTGGCTCTCCGTAAGGAACTCAATCTCTATGCTAATATTCGCCCTGTAAAAATCTTTGATAGTCTTAAGCATTTGTCACCTCTCAAACCAGAACGAATTGCTGGTGTGGACTTTGTTGTGGTGCGTGAGTTGACAGGTGGTATTTACTTTGGAGATCATATCCTTGAAGAGCGAAAAGCGCGTGATATCAACGACTATAGCTATGAGGAAGTGGAGCGGATTCTTCGCAAAGCCTTTGAAATCGCAAGAAATCGCAGAAAAATCGTTACTAGTATCGATAAGCAAAATGTTCTAGCGACCTCAAAACTCTGGCGGAAAGTAGCTGAGGAAGTCGCGCAGGATTTCCCAGATGTAACCTTGGAGCACCAGCTGGTGGACTCAGCTGCTATGCTCATGATTACCAATCCTACTAAGTTTGATGTTATCGTGACGGAGAATCTTTTCGGAGATATTCTCTCGGATGAGTCGAGCGTTCTATCTGGTACACTTGGGGTCATGCCATCAGCCAGTCATTCTGAAAAGGGGACAAGCCTTTATGAGCCCATTCACGGTTCAGCACCTGATATTGCAGGTCTAGGAATTGCCAATCCTATTTCCATGATTTTATCAGTGGCCATGATGCTGAGAGATAGCTTTGGACGTTATGAGGATGCAGAGCGTATCGAGCGTGCTGTTGAGGCAAGTTTGGCAGCTGGTGTTTTAACAAGAGATATAGGTGGACAGGCTTCGACTAAGGAAATGACAGAAGCTATTATTGCAAGGTTATGAAGTTAGACGAAAGAATTACTCTAGTCCTCTTGATTTGGAATGTCATGGTTTTCGTGATTTATGGCGTTGACAAATCCAAGGCAAGGAGAAGAGCTTGGCGCATCCCTGAGAAAATCTTACTTATTTTAGCCTTTACTTTTGGTGGTTTTGGTGCTTGGCTAGCAGGAATCATTTTTCACCACAAGACTCGAAAATGGTATTTTAAAACAGTTTGGTTTCTCGGGATGGTGACTACACTAGTAGCCTTATATTTTATTTGGAGGTAATGGATGGCAGGAAAATCGATTTTTGATAAATTATGGGACCGTCATGTCATCACAGGAGAAGAGGGGCAACCCCAACTCATGTATGTGGACCAGCACTATATCCACGAAGTGACCAGCCCTCAAGCCTTTCAAGGTTTGCGAGATGCAGGGCGTAAATTGAGACGACCAGACTTGACATTTGGAACTTTTGACCACAATGTCCCGACGGTCAATATCTACGATATTCGAGATGTAATTTCCAAGGCTCAAATTGATAAGCTGGCTGAAAATGTTGAGGAGTTTGGGATTGAGCATGCGGCCCACGGTTCTGAAAAGCAGGGTATTGTTCATATGGTTGGACCTGAAACAGGGCGGACCCAACCAGGAAATTCATCGTCTGTGGGGATAGTCATACAGCAACCCACGGAGCTTTCGGAGCTATCGCCTTTGGAATTGGGACCAGTGAGGTGGAGCATGTCTTTGCTACACAGACACTCTGGCAGGTCAAACCCAAGAAAATGCTGGTAGAATTCACAGGTGTTCCTCAAAAAGGAGTTTATTCCAAGGATTATATTCTCGCCTTGATTGCCAAGTACGGCGTTGCCTGTGGTGTTGGTTATATCGTGGAATATCGTGGACAAGCCATTGATGCACTGAGCATGGAAGAGCGAATGACCATTTGCAATATGTCCATTGAGTTTGGATCTAAGATGGGTATCATGAATCCAGATCAGATCACTTATGACTATCTCAAGGGACGAGAATGTGTTCCAAAGGACTTCGAAGAGGCTGTGGCGGATTGGAAAACGATTGTCAGTGATGATGATGCCGTTTACGATAAGGTTATCCGGATGGATGTTTCTGACCTAGCTCCTATGGTTACCTGGGGAACCAATCCTGCTATGGGGGTTGACTTCGACAGTAGCTTCCCAGAAATCAAAGATATGAATGATGAGCGAGCCTACAATTACATGGATTTGCAGCCGGGTCAAAAGCCAGAGGACATTGAATTAGGTTATATCTTTATCGGTTCATGTACTAATGCTCGTCTCAGCGATTTGCAACTGGCTGCGAGATTTGTTAAAGGGAAGAAAATTGCTCCCAATCTAACAGCAATCGTGGTTCCGGGCTCTCGTCCTGTGAAACGAGCTGCTGAGAAGTTGGGCTTGGATAAGGTCTTTCTGGATGCTGGTTTTGAGTGGAGAGACCCAGGTTGCTCAATGTGCCTAGGGATGAATCCCGACAAGGTACCTGATGGTGTCCACTGTGCCTCAACCAGCAATCGTAACTTTGAAGATAGACAAGGCTTTGGTGCTAAGACCCATCTCTGCAGTCCAGCCATGGCAGCTGCGGCAGCTATAGCAGGGCGTTTCGTAGACGTTAGGCAAATGCCAGAAGCCCAGTAAGGAGAGGATATGGAGAAATTTACAGTTTATACGGGAACGACTGTTCCTCTCATGAATGATAACATCGACACCGACCAAATCCTTCCCAAGCAGTTTCTCAAGTTAATTGATAAAAAAGGTTTTGGTAAGTACCTCATGTATGCTTGGCGTTATCTGGATGACAAGTACACCGAGGACCCAGACTTTGTCTTTAACCGACCTGAATATCGGAAAGCCAGTATTCTCATCTCAGGGGATAACTTTGGCGCAGGGTCTTCGAGGGAACACGCAGCTTGGGCTCTGGCGGACTACGGTTTTAAAGTCGTGATTGCAGGGTCGTTCGGTGATATTCATTACAATAATGAACTCAATAATGGTATGTTGCCAATTGTTCAGCCCATAGAGGTTAGAGAGAAACTAGCCAACTTGCAACCAAGCGACCAGGTAACTGTGGACTTGGAACAACAAAAAAATCATCTCACCAGTTGGAGAATTCTCTTTTGAAATCGATAGCGAATGGAAACACAAGCTCTTAAATGGTTTTAGATGATATCGGTATTACCTTGCAGTATGAAGATTTGATTGCTGCTTATGAAAAACAACGCCCAGCCTATTGGCAGGATTAGAAAAGATAGAAAAGGAAATAGAACTATGACAAAACACATTCAATGGAACGGAACACTTTCACAAGAAGGCTATGACATTTTAAAAGGTGAGGGCGGATGTATCGTTTGCCCTACCAAAGTTGGCTACATTATTATGACCAGCGACAAGGCAGGACTTGAACGTAAGTTCGCAGCCAAAGAGCGTAACCGTAACAAACCAGGTGTCGTTCTCTGCGGTAGCATGGATGAGCTCCGCGCCTTAGCACAACTTAACCCAGAAATTGAAGCCTTTTATCAAAAACATTGGGATGAAGATATTCTTCTTGGTTGTATCCTTCCTTGGAAACCAGAAGCCTTTGAAAAACTCAAAGCATACGGTGATGGCCGTGAAGAACTGATGACTGACGTGCGTGGTACTAGTTGCTTTGTTATCAAATTTGGGAAAGCTGGTGAACAATTGGCTGCCAAACTTTGGGAAGAAGGCAAGATGGTATACGCTTCATCAGCTAACCCATCTGGAAAAGGAAACCGTGGTAAGGTTGAAGGTATTGGTCAACGTATCGAAGGAGCAGTGGACCTTGTCATAGAAGCAGACGACTATGTGGCATCCATCCAACCTGATAAAACGATTGAAACACGCTACGAGCAAGGTGTGATGGTCTCTATGGTCGATAAAGACGGCAAACTCATCCCAGAACAAGGAGGAGCACGCTCAACTTCACCAGCTCCAGTTGTGATCCGTAAAGGGCTTGACATTGATAAGATTATGATGCACCTGTCAGATACCTTTAACTCATGGGACTACCGTCAGGGAGAGTATTATTAGAATATAGAAGAAGTGGGAGGAAATAATCTCTCCTCTTTTTTCTATTTTTGTGATAAAATCCGAACGATATATTTTAATTTATAAAATAATTTGACAAAAACTGTACTTTAGTTTATAATGAATTAAGGAAACGTCGGAAAAGACGTAGTGATGCGCAAGCATAGGTAGGTCATTACAAAAGAAATGAGACATCGATATGTTAAATGAATTTCCAATTTTTGATTACGAAGATATTCAATTGATTCCAAATAAATGTGTGATTAAAAGCCGTGCAGAAGCAGATACAAGTGTCACTCTAGGAAATCACACTTTTAAACTACCTGTTGTACCAGCTAATATGCAGACGATTTTGGATGAAAATGTAGCAGAGCAACTGGCTAAAGGGGGTTACTTCTACATTATGCATCGTTTTGATGAGGCAGGACGCATTCCTTTTATTAAACGAATGCATGAGCAAGGACTCATTGCTTCTATCTCTGTCGGTGTTAAGGATTATGAGTATGATTTTGTTAGCCAGCTCAAGGCTGATGCTCCTGAGTACATCACGATTGATATTGCCCATGGTCATGCGGATAGCGTGATTTCTATGATTCAACACATCAAGAAAGAATTGCCAGATACCTTTGTCATTGCTGGAAATGTGGGAACACCAGAAGCTGTGCGTGAATTGGAAAATGCTGGTGCGGATGCTACTAAGGTCGGAATTGGACCTGGTAAGGTTTGTATCACCAAGGTCAAGACAGGTTTTGGTACAGGTGGTTGGCAGTTGGCTGCTCTCCGTTGGTGTGCCAAGGCTGCACGTAAACCGATTATCGCTGATGGAGGGTTCGCACTCACGGTGATATTGCCAAGTCTATCCGTTTCGGTGCTAGCATGGTCATGATTGGTTCCCTCTTTGCAGGACATATTGAAAGCCCAGGGAAAACGATTGAAGTCGATGGTGAACAGTTCAAAGAATACTACGGTTCAGCCTCACAATATCAAAAAGGTGCTTATAAGAACGTGGAAGGAAAACGCATCTTGCTTCCTGCAAAAGGTCATCTGCAAGACACTTTAACTGAGATGGAACAAGACCTTCAAAGTGCTATTTCTTATGCAGGTGGACGTCAGGTTGCTGACCTTAAACACGTTGATTATGTTATCGTGAAAAACTCTATCTGGAATGGGGATGCTTCCCACTAAGACGGGCTATTTGACCAGAAAAAAACTTGTTATTAGAGCAAATTTCTGTTATAATAAAACAAGTTTCCACCCTTAGTGTAATGGATATCACGTAAGATTCCGGTTCTTGAGATGGGGGTTCGATTCCCTCAGGGTGGATGTAAACATCCTAAAAAAGCCTTTAATAGGGCTTTTTTCTTTATTCTGCCCCAAGTTTAACTCAAAAACTGAAAATCTTATTTTAAAGAATACCCAAATGCTTTTCAGTCCCGTTTTAGAGTGACTCAGGGGCTTTTTTTGATATAATAAAAAGGACTGTTATCAGTTAGAAAGAGGTTGGTATGAAAAGAATTACAAACTGTACTAAAGAACCATTTTTGCAATCGAATTTGCAGACAAAAAGTTACTGGAAACTGCCTTTACTCATACGAGTTATGCCAATGAGCACCGCCTCTTAAAAATTTCACACAATGAACGCTTGGAATTTTTAGGAGACGCTGTTCTACAGTTATTGATTTCAGAATATCTGTATAAAAAATATCCTAAAAAGCCTGAGGGTGACTTGTCCAAACTCCGTGCCATGATTGTCCGTGAGGAGAGTTTAGCTGGTTTTGCGCGTGATTGCCAGTTTGACCAGTTTATCAAGTTGGGTAAAGGGGAAGAAAAATCTGGTGGTCGTAATCGTGACACCATTCTTGGTGATGCCTTTGAAGCCTTTCTTGGTGCCCTCCTTTTGGACAAGGATGTGGCCAAGGTTAAGGAATTCATCTATCAAGTCATGATTCCTAAGGTTGAAGCAGGCGAGTTTGAGATGATTACAGACTACAAAACCCATCTCCAAGAGTTACTTCAGGTCAATGGCGATGTGGCTATTCGTTATCAGGTGATTTCTGAAACAGGTCCTGCCCACGATAAGGTTTTTGATGTAGAAGTTCTTGTTGAAGGTAAGAGCATTGGTCAAGGTCAAGGTCGTTCGAAAAAATTAGCAGAGCAGGAAGCTGCTAAAAATGCCGTTGAGAAAGGTCTGGATTCATGTATTTAAAGGAAATCGAAATTCAGGGATTCAAGTCTTTTGCTGATAAGACTAAGGTCGTCTTTGACCAAGGTGTGACAGCAGTTGTTGGGCCCAATGGATCTGGAAAGTCGAATATTACAGAAAGTCTGCGTTGGGCCTTGGGGGAGTCAAGTGTTAAGAGTCTCCGTGGTGGCAAGATGCCGGATGTCATTTTTGCTGGAACTGAAAGTCGCAAACCGCTCAATTATGCTTCTGTAGTTGTGACTCTGGATAATCATGATGGATTTATCAAGGATGTAGGCCAAGAAATCAGGGTAGAACGCCATATCTATCGTAGTGGAGATAGCGAATACAAGATTGACGGCAAGAAAGTCCGTCTGCGTGATATTCATGATCTTTTCTTGGATACAGGTTTGGGACGAGATTCCTTCTCCATCATTTCCCAAGGGAAGGTTGAGGAGATTTTTCAATTCCAAGCCTGAAGAACGTCGTGCCATTTTCGAAGAAGCTGCAGGTGTTTTAGAAATACAAGACTCGCAGAAAAGAAACTGAGAGTAAACTGCAACAAACTCAGGATAATCTAGACCGTCTAGAGGACATTATCTACGAGTTGGATAATCAAATCAAGCCTCTTGAGAAGCAAGCTGAGAATGCCCGTAAGTTTTTAGACTTGGAAGGTCAACGCAAGGCTATTTATTTAGACGTTCTAGTTGCTCAAATCAAGGAAAATAAGGCTGAACTAGAGTCGACAGAAGAAGAGTTGGCACAGGTTCAGGAACTTTTGACTAGTTATTACCAAAAGCGTGAAAAATTAGAAGAAGAAAATCAAACTCTTAAAAAGCAACGCCAAGATTTACAGGCTGAAATGGCCAAAGACCAAGGCAGTTTGATGGATTTGACCAGTCTGATTAGTGATTTAGAGAGAAAATTAGCCCTATCGAAACTGGAATCTGAGCAAGTAGCCCTGAATCAACAGGAAGCACAAGCTCGTTTGGCTACTTTGGAGGATAAGAGAAATTCACTCAGCAAAGAAAAATCTGATAAGGAAAGCTCTTTAGCGCTTTTAGAGGAAAACCTAGTCCAAAATAATCAAAAGCTCAATCGTTTAGAAGCTGAATTGTTAGCTTTTTCAGATGATCCTGATCAGATGATTGAGCACTTACGTGAACGTTTTGTAGCACTTTTACAGGAAGAAGCAGATGTCTCAAACCAACTGACCCGCATCGAGAATGAGTTGGAAAATAGTCGTCAGCTTTCTCAAAAACAAGCAGATCAATTAGAAAAGCTCAAAGAACAACTGGCTACAGCTAAAGAAAAGGCTAGTCAGCAAAAGGCAGAGCTTGAAACTGCCAAGGAGCAGGTTCAGAAATTATTGGCTGACTATCAAGTCTGTGCCAAGGAGCAAGAGGAGCAGAAAAGCTTCCTATCAAGCTCAACAAAGTCAACTCTTTGACCGTCTGGACAGTCTTAAAAACAAGCAGGCTAGAGCCCAAAGTTTGGAAAATATCCTGAGAAATCATAGTAACTTTTATGCAGGTGTTAAGAGTGTTCTCCAAGAAAAAGACCGCCTTGGTGGGATTATTGGGGCAGTCAGTGAGCACCTGACCTTTGATGTGCATTATCAAACTGCCCTTGAGATTGCGCTTGGAGCCAGCAGTCAGCATATCATCGTAGAAGATGAACATGCAGCAACCAAGGCGATTGATTTTCTCAAACGAAACAGAGCTGGTCGTGCTACCTTTCTTCCTTTGACGACGATCAAGGCTCGTACGATTTCTAGTCAGAATCAAGATGCTATCGCTGCAAGCCTAGGTTTCCTTGGCATGGCAGATGAGCTGGTGACATTCGATACTAGACTAGAAGCTATTTTCAAGAATTTGCTAGCCACGACAGCTATTTTTGATAGCGTGGAACATGCGCGTGCAGCAGCTCGCCAGGTTCATTATCAGGTTCGTATGGTGACATTGGATGGGACAGAGTTGCGCACAGGTGGTTCTTATGCAGGTGGTGCCAATCGCCAGAATAACAGCATTTTTATCAAGCCAGAACTGGAGCAATTACAAAAAGAAATTGCTGAAGAAGAAGCAAGCTTGCGTTCAGAAGAGTCGAGTTTGAAGACCTTACAAGACGAGATGGCTACGTTGACAGAAAGATTAGAAGCCATCAAATCTCAAGGAGAGCAGGCTCGTATTCAGGAGCAAGGCTTGTCCCTCGCTTATCAGCAAACCAGTCAGCAAGTTGAAGAATTAGAAACTCTTTGGAAACTTCAAGTAGAGGAATTAGATCGTCTTTCTGAAGGAGATTGGCAAGCAGATAAGGAAAAATGCCAGGAGCGCCTTGCTGCAATCGCCAGTGACAAGCAAAATTTGGAAGCTGAGATTGAAGAGATTAAGTCTAACAAAAATGCCATCCAAGAACGTTATCAAAACTTGCAAGAAGAGCTAGCGCAAGCTCGCCTGCTTAAGACAGAATTGCTAGGGCAAAAACGTTACGAAGTTGCGGATATTGAACGTTTAGGTAAGGAACTAAATAATCTAGATATCGAACAAGAGGAGATCCAGCGCCTTCTTCAAGAAAAGGTTGATAATCTGGAGAAGGTTGATACAGAACTGCTCAGTCAACAGGCTGAAGAAGCCAAAACTCAGAAAACAAATCTCCAACAAGGTTTGATTCGCAAGCAGTTTGAATTGGATGATATTGAAGGTCAACTAGATGATATTGCTAGTCATTTGGACCAGGCTCGCCAGCAGAATGAGGAGTGGATTCGCAAGCAAACACGTGCTGAAGCCAAGAAAGAAAAAGTCAGCGAGCGCTTGCGCCATTTACAAAGTCAATTAACAGACCAGTACCAGATTAGCTATACTGAAGCTCTAGAAAAGGCGCATGAGTTGGAAAATCTCAATCTGGCAGAGCAAGAGGTTAAGGATTTAGAGAAGGCTATTCGCTCACTGGGTCCTGTCAATATAGAAGCTATTGACCAGTATGAAGAAGTCCACAACCGTCTGGATTTCTTGAATAGTCAGCGAGATGACATTTGGTCAGCGAAAAATTTGCTTCTTGAAACCATTACAGAGATGAATGATGAGGTCAAGGAACGCTTTAAATCAACCTTTGAAGCTATTCGTGAGTCCTTTAAAGTGACCTTCAGCAGATGTTTGGTGGAGGACAGGCAGACTTGATCTTGACTGAAGGAGACCTGCTGACAGCTGGGGTTGAGATTTCTGTCCAACCACCAGGCAAGAAAATCCAGTCTCTTAACCTCATGAGTGGTGGTGAAAAAGCTCTATCGGCTCTTGCTTTGCTTTTCTCTATCATTCGAGTTAAGACTATCCCTTTTGTTATCTTGGATGAGGTAGAGGCTGCGCTGGATGAAGCAAATGTTAAGCGTTTCGGGGATTACCTCAACCGATTTGACAAGGACAGCCAGTTTATCGTCGTAACCCATCGTAAGGGAACCATGGCAGCAGCTGATTCCATCTATGGAGTGACCATGCAAGAATCAGGTGTTTCAAAAATTGTTTCGGTGAAGTTAAAAGATTTAGAAAGTATTGAAGGATGACAATTAAACTAGTAGCAACGGATATGGACGGAACCTTCCTAGATGGGAATGGACGCTTTGATATGGACCGCCTCAAGTCTCTCTTGGCTTCCTACAAGGAAAAAGGGATTTACTTTGCGGTGGCTTCGGGGCGCGGATTTTTATCACTAGAAAAATTATTTGCTGATGTTCGTGATGACATTATTTTCATCGCGGAAAATGGCAGTTTGGTAGAGTATCAAGGTCAGGACTTGTATGAAGCGACCATGTCTCGTGACTTTTATCTGACGACTTTTGAAGAGCTGAAAATGTCTCCTTATGTAGATATCAATAAACTGCTTTTGACGGGTAAGAAGGGTTCATATGTTCTAGATACGGTTGATGAGACCTATTTGAAACAGAGCCAGCATTATAATGAAAATATCCAAAAAGTAGCGAGTCTGGAAGATATTACAGATGACATTTTTAAATTCACAACCAACTTCACAGAAGAAACTCTTGAAGCTGGGGAGGCTTGGGTCAATGAAAATGTCCCTGGTGTTAAGGCCATGACAACCGGATTTGAATCCATTGATATTGTTCTGGACTATGTCGATAAGGGAGTGGCTATTGTTGAATTAGCTAAAAAACTTGGTATCACAATGGATCAGGTTATGGCTTTTGGAGATAATCTAAATGATTTGCATATGATGCAGGTTGTGGGACATCCTGTAGCTCCTGAAAATGCACGACCAGAAATTTTAGAATTAGCAGAGACTGTGATTGGTCACCATAAAGACCAGTCGGTTATAGCTTATATGGAGGGCTTATAATGGCAGATATAAAATTGATTGCATTGGACTTGGATGGGACCTTGCTGACTACTGATAAGAGGCTGACGGATCGTACCAAGGCAACTTTGAAAGCTGCGCGTGATCGTGGTATCAAGGTCGTATTGACAACTGGTCGTCCCTTAAAAGCCATGGATTTCTTTCTCCATGAGCTAGGGACTGACGACCAGGAAGATGAGTATACCATTACCTTTAATGGTGGTTTGGTTCAGAAAAATACAGGTGAAATTCTTGATAAAACGGTCTTTTCATATGATGATGTGGCACGTTTGTATGAAGAAACAGAGAAATTATCATTGCCTCTTGATGCTATCTCAGAAGGAACTGTTTATCAAATCCAATCGGACCAAGAAAGTCTTTATGCTAAATTTAATCCAGCTTTGACCTTTGTTCCAGTGGACTTTGAAGATCTATCTAGTCAAATGACTTACAATAAGTGTGTGACTGCCTTTGCTCAAGAACCCTTGGATGCAGCCATTCAGAAGATTTCACCAGAATTGTTTGACCAATATGAAATCTTTAAATCACGTGAAATGTTGCTAGAGTGGTCACCAAAGAATGTTCATAAAGCAACAGGCTTGGCAAAACTAATCAGCCATCTTGGAATCGACCAAAGTCAAGTTATGGCCTGTGGTGACGAGGCCAATGACCTTTCTATGATTGAATGGGCAGGGCTCGGCGTTGCCATGCAAAATGCGGTTCCTGAAGTCAAGGCAGCCGCAAATGTAGTGACGCCAATGACCAATGATGACGAAGCTGTCGCCTGGGCTATCGAAGAATATGTACTAAAGGAGAACTAAGATATGGGATTATTTGACCGTCTATTCGGAAAAAAAGAAGAACCTAAAATCGAAGAAGTTGTAAAAGAAGCTCTGGAAAATCTTGATTTGTCTGAAGATACTGAACCTACCCTTACAGAAGCTGAGGAAATTCTTCAAGAAGAAGCAGAGTTGAAAGTTCTGAAGAAGCTGTGCTTGAAGAAGAGGAAATCCAAGACACAGTTGAAGAAAATAATAATTTAGAGCCAGTTGTAGAAGTTTCTCAAGAAGAAATAGAAGAATTTTCAAACTCAGAAGAAGTCGCAGAGGAAGAGAATTTTGAGTACGAAGAAACTGTCGAAGAAAATAGCTTTGAAGTGCTTGAACCAGAAGATCCTCAAGTAGAAGAAACTGTTCAGGAAAAAAATATGACCGTAGTCTTAAGAAAACTCGTACAGGATTCGGTGCTCGCTTGAACGCCTTTTTGCCAACTTCCGCTCTGTTGACGAAGAATTTTTCGAGGAACTAGAAGAACTGCTGATCATGAGTGACGTTGGTGTTCAAGTCGCTTCAAACTTAACTGAGGAGTTACGCTACGAAGCCAAGCTTGAAAACGCCAAGAAACCTGACGCCCTTCGCCGTGTCATCATTGAGAAATTGGTTGAGCTTTATGAAAAGGATGGCAACTATGATGAAAGTATCCATTTCCAAGATGGCTTGACAGTCATGCTCTTTGTCGGGGTCAATGGTGTTGGGAAGACAACTTCTATCGGGAAACTAGCTCACCGCTACAAACAAGCAGGTAAGAAGGTCATGTTGGTTGCGGCAGATACCTTCCGTGCAGGGGCGGTAGCCCAGCTAGCTGAATGGGGCCGACGAGTAGATGTTCCAGTAGTGACTGGACCTGAAAAAGCTGACCCAGCTAGTGTGGTCTTTGATGGCATGGAACGTGCCGTGGCTGAAGGTATCGATATTCTCATGATTGATACCGCTGGTCGTCTGCAAAATAAGGATAACCTTATGGCTGAGCTGGAAAAGATTGGTCGCATCATCAAACGTGTGGTACCAGAAGCACCCCATGAAACCTTCTTGGCACTTGATGCATCAACAGGTCAAAATGCCCTAGTACAGGCCAAAGAATTTTCAAAAATTACCCCTTTGACAGGAATAGTTTTGACCAAGATTGATGGAACTGCTCGAGGTGGTGTTGTTCTAGCCATCCGAGAAGAACTCAATATTCCTGTAAAATTGATTGGTTTTGGTGAAAAAATCGATGATATTGGAGAATTTAACTCAGAAAACTTTATGAAAGGTCTCTTAGAAGGCTTAATCTAATCAGAAAAAAATCCTGCAAGGCACAAACTTGCAGGAAATTTTTTTATTCTAAACGACCATCTTCACGATAGGCGATATCTGGTTGCCAAGTCCATTTAGCACCGAATTTTTCAAGTAAGTCAAAGCTTGCTTGAGGTCCCATGCTTCCAGCTTTATAGTCATGAAGTGGGCACCATTTTCAGCCCAGAGCTCTTCGATACGGTCAATCAATTTCCATGACGCACCAACCTCATCCCAGTGGCTAAAGTTTGTTGAGTTATTGTTTAAGACGTCATAAATCAATTTTTCGTATGGTTCTGGAGAAGCACCAGTTGCGGTCGCATCTGTACGGTAATCAAGTGAGTTAGGAGCCAAGTTGAATTCTTCTCCTACTTGCTTCCCATTTAGGCTAAGAGAGAAGCCTTCTGTTGGTTGGATATAGATTGTCAAAATGTTTGGAGCAAGTGGTTCTCCAAAGATAGAATCCATTTGTTTAAAGACGATGTTGACATGAGTTCCTTTCTCAGTCAGACGTTTACCAGTACGGAAGAAGAAAGGAACACCACGGAATCGATCACTGTCTACAAAGAATGCACCAGATGCAAAGGTTTCAGTTGTAGATTCTGGATTTACATTTGGCTCGCTACGGTAAGAGATATACTTCATACCATCAATCTTACCAGAGCGGTATTGCCCACGGATAAAGTGTTCTTTAAGTTCTTCATCAGTTGGGTGATAGAGGTTTTTAAAGACCTTAATCTTTTCAGCGCGAATCTCATCTTTTGTAAAACTTGCTGGCTTGTCCATGGCAAGCAGAGAAAGAAGTTGTAGAGTGTGGTTCTGTACCATGTCACGGAGGGCACCAGATTCATCATAGTAGCCACCGCGTTCTTCTACACCTAAGCGCTCCGCAAAGGTAATTTGAACATTGTCGATAAAGTCCTTGTTCCACATATTTTCAAAAATCAAGTTTGCAAAGCGAACTGCAAAGATGCTTTGAATCATTTCCTTACCAAGATAATGGTCGATACGGAAAATTTGCTCTTCGTCAAATGTTGCTAGGAGCTCGTCATTCAACTTGCTTGCAGTTGCGTAATCTGTACCAAATGGTTTCTCAACGATTAAGCGTTCAAAACCTTTACCGTCCACAATGTTTTCAGACTTGAGGTGTTTTGCGATAGTTCCAAAGAACTGAGGTGCCATAGACAAGAAGAAGAGCTTGTTGTGTTCAGCTTGGTATTTGTCATTGAGTTCAGCCTGCAATTGACGTAAAGCAATGTAGTGCTCTGTATCATTGACATCATGACTTTGATAGTAGAAGTGGCTAGCGAACTCTTGAGCCTGTTCGGTACTATCTGCCAAATCAAGGATAGATTCGACTACAACAGATTCAAAATATTCCTTGCTCCAAGGACGACGGGCAGTTCAATGACTGCAAAAGTGCTCGGAAAGATTGCCGGATTTATATAGTCTAAAAAGGGAAGGGTAGAGCTTGCGTTTAGCCAGGTCTCCACTGCACCGAAAATTGTAACAATAACCTTAGATGACATCTAGCTACCTAATTTCTATTTTTATTCCTAGTCTTACTAGGTATGAGGAAATCTCATTTCATAAACTTAATTCTAACATAATTTTCCGAAAAATCAAAAAATCCAATACGAGATAGAAAAAAACTGCAAGGAAATCCTTACAGTTTGAGTTTAGACGTTTAAGACCTTGTCTAAGAAATCTTTCAGACGTGGGTGTTGTGGGTTGTCAAAGATTTGGTCAGGTGTTCCGTCTTCAAGGAACTCACCATCTGCAGTAAAGATAACGCGGTTGGCAACCTGACGGGCAAATCCCATCTCATGGGTTACGATAATCATGGTCATACCTTGTTCAGCCAATTCCTTCATAACGTTCAGTACGTCTCCGACCATCTCAGGGTCAAGGGCTGAAGTTGGTTCATCAAAGAGCATGATGTCTGGATTCATTGCTAGTCCACGAGCGATGGCTACACGTTGTTTTTGACCACCTGATAGGCTATCTGGGTTGGCATTAGCTTTATCTGCTAGCCCAACCTTGTCAAGCAACTCCAATCCCAATTTCTCAGCTTCTTCCTTAGTCATCAACTTGTGCTCAATAGGAGCAAAGGTGATGTTGTCCAATACAGACATGTGTGGGAAGAGGTTGAAGTGTTGGAATACCATCCCGATGTTTTCACGAACGTGGTCAACGTTGGTTGTTTTTTCAGTTAAGTCATAGCCGTTCACAGTGATGTGACCACTAGTAACTTCTTCGAGAAGATTGAGGCTACGGAGGAAGGTCGATTTACCAGAACCTGAAGGACCGATGATACAAACAACATCTCCTTCATAGAATTTAGTCGTGATTCCTTTTAAAACCTCATTTTTTCCATATTGCTTATGTAAGTCATTTACATCAATTTTTAATTTTGCCATTAACGAATCCTCTTTTCTAAGCGTTTCGCTAGTCTAGTCAAAAGTGTGATAATTACAAGATAGAAGATAGCAAGGATTGCATACATCTTGAAACTTTGGTAGTTACGGGCAATGATAATCTTACCAGTTTGGAAGAGCTCCACCAAACCGATAGCAGATACGATGGTTGTATCTTTAAGTGCGATAACGAATTGGTTAACAAAGTTTGGCAACATCAATTTAGTTGCTTGTGGCAAGATAATCTTACGCATGGTTTTTCCATAAGAGATACCCAAGCTTCGGCTGGCTTCCATTTGGCCAACTGGAACGGCCTGAATACCACCACGAACGATTTCAGCGATATAAGCCGCCGCATTGAGTGAGAGGGCAATGGTACCGGCTACGAAGTCGTTAATTGGACTTTGTTGGCCTGTGATAGACTCGATGAAGTTTGGAATTCCCCAGAAGATGAAGGCTGCAAGAATCATCAAAGGAATACCACGGATAACGTCCACGAAAATCTCAGAGATCACACGAAGAGATTTGTAAGGGCTAACGCTAAACATACCAAAGATAATTCCGATAACAATGGCAATAGCAAATGAGATAAGAGCTAGAGCAAGAGTGATACCAAGACCGCTAAGGAGTTGTTTGTAGTTGTTTTGGAGCAAGCCCCAGATAGTTGTCTCATCCACAGTGCTTGTTGAAGCAGTTGAAGATTCGCTAGCTAGGTATTTGTCAAGAATCTTTTGGAATTCTCCGTTTGCTTTAAGGTTTGCAAGGCCGTTGTTGAACATTTCAATCAATTCTGGATTCGCTCCTTTTTTAACAGCAAAGGCTGTTTCACCGATTGGAGTTCCAGCGATTGGAGTTTTTAGTTTTTGACCTTGGCTGATAGAATATTTGAGAACAGGCTCATCATCCATAACCGCATCGATGGCTCCAGTATTTAAACTGTCATACATTGAAGAACCATCAGCGAAGGTTTTGATTTTGTACCCGTATTTGCTTTTGATTTTTCTGTTAGGAAGGTTTGAGAAGCAGTTCCGTTTTTTTAACACCAACTGTCTTCCCTTTTAAATCTTCATAAGAAGCAATGGTGCTTGATTCTTTGACACCAAGGATAGTATTAGCAGTGTAGTATGATTCTGAGAAGTCAAAAGTTGCTTTTACGAGCATCTGTGACAGACATACCAGCAATGATACCGTCAGCTTGACCAGCTTGGACAGCGCTGATAGCCGCATCGAAACCAGGGTTGGTAATTTCAATTTCAAAAGCCTTGATCTTTAGCGATTGCCTTAATCAATTCCATATCAATACCAGTAAATTGGTTGCTTGAATTTTTGGAAAACAAAAGGTGCAAAAGAAGAATCACTTGCAATGATGTATTTAGCCTTAACAGGAATAGCTTTTAATCCTGCTAGAGTAGTTGTAGTTGGCACTGCTGAAGATGATGAAGCAGTCCATTTCTTGATGATTTTATCAAGACTACCATCTTTTTTTCATTTCGGCCAAGGCTTGGTTAAATTCAGTAACCAGGTGTTCGTATTTGCTTCCTTTTTACACCGAAAGCAAAACTTCCTACAGCTTCACCATCCATTTCAATATGGAGGTCTTGACCTTGGTTGATGGCATACTCGATAACAGGTTTGTCATCCATCATAGCATCAATGGCACCAGCACTCAAGCTGTTGTTCATCAAATCACTAGTGTCAAATGTTTTAATAGTAAAGCCGTATTTATCTTTGATTGTTTCAAGGAAACGTTGAGCGGCTGTTCCGTTTTTAACACCAACAGTTTTACCTTTTAATTGGTCGTACTGACTAATCTTGTGTGATTTTGTAGTTGCAATGACAACTTTTTGTATCATAGTAAGTATCAGACATGGTGAAAAACTTTTTTTCACGTTCTTTAGTTTTTGTCATCCCTGCCATGATAGCGTCAGCTTGACCAGCTTGAACCGCATTTACTGCTGCGTCAAATCCAGGATAGGACATCTGAATGTTCCAACCTTTAATCTCAGCGACTTTGTTGATAATGTCAACATCAATTCCTTTATAAGTTTGATCTGAATCTTTAAACTCAAAAAGGTGCATAGGCGGTATCAGACACAATCTTAATCGTCTCTGCTTTCGCAATACCTAATGAGAAAAATTAGAATAAAATTAGCAAAAAAATGCTAGAAATTTTTCTTCATTTTTAGTCTCCTTTTTCGAATATTTTCCCATTATATCAGAAAAAAGTAAAAAAGGCAAATTTTTTTATATTTTTGTGTAAGAAAAATGTGACATATGTATTTTTCTTTCTTTCTTTCTTGAATTGCTACTATAAAAGTGCTATAATAATAGTATATATTGAAGAAAAGAGGACAGGAACATGAAGAACAAAAGGATATTTAAAGACTTCCAAGCTTCAAAAATGAGTTTAAATATTTACACAAGCCCCTTGTTAGCCTTTGTTTTTGTCTTCATAGGAGAGTTTGTGGCTTTTACTTTGTATGGTATTAGTTTGTTAGCTCTCATAGGACTTGCTAGAAATTTTGGAGAGGCTGGTCAAAATATTGCAACCTACTTGCAGGCCTTGCAGCAGAGCTTGATGGATAAAACAAGTGACTTTCATTTAATTTTAGATTTACTGGCCTTTGGTTTTATTCTCAACACTGTGTTCAGATGGACTAGAAAAGTTGAGAAAAGACCTATTCGGACCTTGGGATTTTATAGAGAGAATTTCCTCAGCAATCTTTTTAAAGGATTTGGTCTAGGCTTGGCACTTTTTCTTCTGACCTTGTTAGGTTTAGTGGCCTTGGGGCAATATCGTTTGGAGTCCATTCACTTGAATCCTTATTCGCTTGCCTTTGTTGTCTTTACTATCCCATTTTGGATTTTACAGGGGACAGCAGAAGAAGTGGTGTCCCGTGCTTGGCTCCTTCCTCAATTAGCCTCAAGAACCAATCTAAAACTTGCTGTTGTCATATCTAGCCTATTCTTTACCTTCCTTCATGTGAGCAATTCAGGTCTTACACCTCTATCTCTAGTGAATCTCTTCTTATTCGGAGTTGCCATGGCTCTTTACCTTCTCAAAACCGATACTGTTTGGGGTGTTGCAGGTATTCATGGGGCTTGGAATTTTGCTCAGGGCAACCTCTTTGGCATTTTAGTTAGTGGTCAACCATCAGGAACGTCCTTGATGACCTTTTTACCACAAGGCAATCAAGATTGGCTATCAGGTGGTTCTTTTGGGATTGAAGGTTCTATCATGACAAGTTTAGTCTTGTTACTACTGATTATCTATCTCGCTTATCAATTAAAGAAAGAAAATGAAAGGATGTGACTTCGGTCCGTCCTTTTCTTCGTGAAAATGTTACAAGTATGCTAAAATAGAAATATCACATGGAGAGAGGATTCTTATGATCAATCGCATTACAGATAATCAATTTAAACTAGTATCAAAATATCAACCATCAGGAGATCAACCCCAAGCTATCGAACAGTTGGTAGATAATATCGAGGGTGGAGAAAAAGCTCAGATTCTGATGGGGGCGACTGGAACAGGGAAGACCTATACCATGAGTCAGGTCATTTCCAAAGTCAATAAACCAACTCTGGTCATTGCCCACAATAAAACTCTAGCAGGACAGCTCTATGGGGAGTTTAAGGAATTTTTCCCTGAAAATGCAGTTGAGTACTTTGTATCCTACTATGACTATTACCAGCCAGAAGCCTATGTCCCTTCTAGCGATACCTATATTGAGAAGGATAGTTCTGTCAATGACGAGATTGATAAGCTCCGCCACTCAGCGACTTCAGCTCTTTTGGAGCGCAATGATGTTATTGTCGTGGCTTCAGTCTCTTGTATCTATGGTTTGGGTTCGCCCAAGGAATACGCTGATAGTGTCGTTAGTCTCCGTCCAGGTCTTGAAATTTCTCGTGATAAACTCTTAAATGACTTGGTCGATATTCAGTTTGAGCGAAACGATATTGATTTCCAACGGGGAAGATTTCGTGTACGTGGAGATGTGGTGGAGATTTTCCCAGCTTCCCGAGATGAACACGCTTTTCGAGTAGAGTTCTTCGGTGACGAAATTGACCGTATCCGCGAAGTGGAGGCTTTGACAGGCCAAGTATTGGGAGAAGTGGATCATTTGGCGATTTTCCCTGCGACTCACTTTGTGACCAATGACGACCACATGGAAGTTGCCATTGCAAAGATTCAAGCAGAATTAGAAGAGCAACTAGATGTCTTTGAGAAGGAAGGCAAACTGCTGGAGGCCCAGCGCTTGAAACAGCGGACAGAGTATGATATCGAGATGTTACGTGAGATGGGCTATACCAACGGGGTTGAAAATTATTCACGTCACATGGATGGGCGTAGCGAAGGTGAGCCTCCTTATACGCTCTTAGATTTCTTTCCAGATGATTTTTTTGATTATGATTGACGAGAGTCATATGACTATGGGACAAATAAAAGGTATGTATAATGGAGACCGCTCTCGTAAGGAAATGCTGGTTAATTATGGTTTCCGTTTGCCGTCAGCCTTGGACAATCGACCTCTCCGTCGGGAGGAGTTTGAGAGTCACGTTCATCAGATTGTTTACGTTTCAGCGACACCAGGTGACTATGAAAAATGAACAGACTGAGACAGTGATTGAACAAATCATTCGTCCAACGGGACTCTTGGATCCTGAGGTGGAAGTCCGTCCGACTATGGGACAGATTGATGACCTCTTAGGTGAAATTAATGCCCGTGTTGAAAAGAACGAACGAACTTTTATCACAACTTTGACCAAGAAAATGGCCGAGGACTTGACTGACTACTTTAAAGAAATGGGTATCAAGGTCAAGTACATGCACTCGGATATCAAAACCTTGGAGCGGACAGAGATTATCCGTGACCTGCGCTTGGGTGTCTTTGATGTCTTAGTCGGAATCAACCTGCTTCGTGAAGGGATTGATGTTCCAGAGGTTAGCTTAGTTGCGATACTTGATGCTGACAAGGAAGGTTTCCTACGCAACGAGCGTGGCCTTATCCAGACTATTGGACGTGCTGCCCGTAATAGCGAAGGGCATGTGATTATGTATGCTGATACAGTTACCCAGTCCATGCAGCGTGCCATTGATGAAACGGCCCGTCGTCGCAAAATTCAGATGGCTTATAATGAAGAGCATGGTATCGTGCCTCAGACAATCAAGAAAGAAATCCGTGATTTGATTGCTGTGACCAAGGCAGTTGCCAAGGAAGAGGACAAGGAAGTCGATATCAATAGCCTTAACAAACAAGAGCGCAAAGAACTCGTTAAGAAACTGGAAAAACAAATGCAAGAAGCAGTAGAGTGCTTGACTTTGAACTTGCTGCCCAGATTCGTGATATGATGCTGGAAGTCAAGGCGTTGGATTAAGGAGAAGAAAATAAATGCCGATTATTATCAAATCAATGGAAACTCCTGAAGAGATAGAAGGTAAATCTCTCGTTCACTGGCAAACGTGGAAAGAGGCTTATGATGACCTTTTACCTACAGAATTTCAGGAGACGATGACATTAGAAAGATGTCGATTCTTTAGTCAAAAATATCCAGAAAATACATTGATCGCGATGGATGGCATGAAAGTAGTTGGTTTTATCAGTTATGGAAATTTTCGTGATGAGACTATTCAAGCTGGTGAAATTATTGCTTTATATGTTTTAAAAAGACTATTACGGAAAAGGAATCGCACAAAAAGTTAATGAAAGCAGCTTTGACAGCTCTTGATTATTTTTCTGAAATTTTCTTATGGGTATTGAAAGATAATAAGCGAGCCATTGCTTTCTATCAAAAAAATGGGTTATACTTTTTGATGGCGAAGAAAAAAATACTTGACCTTGGAAAGCCTATTAAGGAAAAAAACGGATGGTATTCTATTCTAAATAATTTTTAAAAAAAGTAGAAGCTAATGGCTCTGGTACCAAGTCTGAAAAATTTAATAACTTAGAAAGCGAGTAAATTTATGTCCCGTTCCCAATTAACGATTTTTAACAAATATTTGTCTGATTGAAGATCTTGAAACCCAGCGCGTGGTTATGCAGTATCGCTCTCCTGAAAAGTATCGCTGGTCTGGTTATGCCTTTCCTGGAGGTCATGTAGAAAATGGCGAAGCTCTCGCAGAGTCTGTCATTCGTGAAATCTATGAAGAAACAGGATTGACTATCAAAAGTCCCCAACTTGTCGGTATTAAAAAATTGGCCTATGGATACAGATGGGCGCTATATTGTCATTTGTTATAAGGCGACTGAGTTTTCTGGTACCCTTCGCTCTTCAGATGAAGGCGAAGTTTCTTGGGTGCAAAAAGACCAGATTCCGAATTTGGATCTGGCCTATGATATGCTACCATTGATGGAAATGATGGAAGCTCCGGACAAGTCTGAATTTTTCTACCCTCGCTGTACAGAAGACGATTGGGAAAAGAAAATTTTTTAGTTCTATGATTAGTTGATATGTGTTATCCTTTAAAGGAAGGTACTGAATATAGGCTAAGTATGAGAAGTAAAGCCAACTGATTATTTCTAAAAATTCTTATTATTCTTTTCTATCTATATTTTGAACAATCTCCACCTTCAATTCTGAAATCAGAGATTGTTTTTTATGGTATAATCTTAAAGATATGAAAGGAAGTACTAGAAAAATGATTGATAAAGTAATTGAACAATATAAAAAGTCATGATAATCTTGATATTAGAGTAAATTACATAAGAAATATTCAAAAAATAAATTAGGGATTTAACAATTGGATATTTTCTAACTACCAAATCACTGATGAAGTAAAGGTTCTAGAATTGGGATGTGGTACAGGAGAACTATGGAAAAAAGTAATCGTGATTCTATAGACAAGATGAAGCAGTTGGTTATTACAGATTTTTCTAAATGACATGGTAGAAACTACGAAGTCAGTGATTGGAAAATAGAGACCATGTCAACTATGAAATAATGGATATTCAAAAGATTTCTTTTGAGAATGAAACATTTGATATTGTTATTGCTAATATGCTTCTACATCATGTAAATGATATTCATAAAGCGCTCTCTGAGGTGAATAGAGTCTTAAAAAACAGGTGGAATTTTTTTACTGTGCTACATTTGGTGAAAAATGGAGTTGTAGATTATTTGGCGAGCTTATTTAAAGATGAGGTTAATCAAGATTTGGAAAATAAAACATTTACTTTACAAAATGGCACAAGGTACCTGAGTAAGCATTTTAACTCTGTCGATACATTACTCTATGATGATGAGTTACAGGTAACTAGTATAGATGACCTAGTTAAATACATCCAATCCTTTTAAAGGAATTTCAGAAATAGGTTCGCTAGAAGAAAAAAGTCATTCGTAAAAAGATTAGAAGTGCATTTTATAAAGGTGAGTTAATTATTCCTAAAGAATATGGTATGTTTATTGCTCGAAAGTAAAATTAAGGAGAAGCTTTTCAATAAAAAATCAAGCGGATAGTCTTTAGAGCATGCTCCAGCTGGTTCTATATAAAAGTCTCAACTTTTTGGATTTGAAGAAGTTTCTTGGGTGCAAAAAGACCAGATTCCAAATTTGGATCTGGCCTATGATATGTTGCTCTTGATAGAAATGATGGAAGATCCCTGACAAGTCAGAATTTTTCTACCGCTACCGAACAGATGATGGCTGGGTCAAGAAAATCTTCTAGTCTTTTACCAAATAACCGAGCTGATCCAAGGCCTCCTCGATATAGTGGAGGTCTTGTTGTGTTTCGGCTTCGACTAGGTGGTAATGGATGCCATCTGTCAATTCAGATAGAGGTCTAAAGTCAGAATGCTCGACTTGTTCTAGAAAATGTTGAACGTCTCGGCGACAAGACAATTTAAGCAAGGTTTCAATTTCTCCATAAACGGGATGGTCAATCAAGGTATTTTGAACACGTCCACCATTATCAACGATAGCAAGGAGTTCCTGACCGATTTCTTCAACTTCATGTTTCACTTTGAAAAGTTTGTGAACATAAGGATTGGTATCAATTTGCTTATAGATGTAGCCACGATTGGTGGATAGGATAGGAGCGCCATCGGCTCTTAAAATTGCAATATCCTGTACAATGACCTGACGTGTGACATGAAAATGTTCCGCCAAACTTTGGCCATTGAGGGCTTTAGGGGCTTCTTTCAAGAGTTGGAGCAGGGCTTGTTTGCGATCTTTTGTCATAGTTCGTCCTTTTAACGGCGTTTTCGAAGCACTTTATAGACAGCTAGTGCTAATGTATAGTCTACCATACTATGGATAATTGTGCCAAATCCAACTAGCACAAATAGAACATAAAACATATTTTCTACATTGGTACCAGAAGTTGCGTAAAAAACGACACAGGCTAATACTTCAGCAAGGGCATGGACAACAGCTAAAACAAAGTTGAAAACCCAGGAAGATTTTTGGTTTATCTAGGGTATCGGGGAATTTTTGTAGGTAAAGAGCCCCCAAAGTCCCAAAAAAGATATGGGAAAAAGCTCGAAATACGATAACCATGGGATAGCCAGCCATCAAAAATCCAAAACTAGAGGCTAGGATGACAAAAACAGCCATCAAGGGCGACAAGAACATGGCAATAAAAATAGCGATGTGGCTTCCCAAAGTATAGGAAGCAGGTGGAATGACAATCTTAAAAGGCATAACAATTGGAATCAAAATCGCAATAGCCGTTAAGAGGGCAGTCATTGTCATAAATTGTGTCTTTTTCCGTGTATTCATAAGAATCTCCTTTTTATCTGTATATACACTAGTATAGTACAATAAACAAGACAATAAAAGCAAGGATTTACTTAGATTTATAGGACATTTAAGTTAAATATTGGTAAAGATTTCACTAAAAAGAAACTACTTCAAACAAAATCTCCACCTTCAGGGTTGAAAGCGGAGATTGTTTTTATTTCTTCAATGTTTGTAGTCTTGGAACAATAGCTAGGGTCAGAACTGCGGAAATGACTAATTCAGCAATTGAGTTTGTTGAGATAACAGTTGCAAGGAGTTTTTGGATATTACCATCAAAGACATTTCCAAAAAGGTAGAAAATTCCACCAAGTACAAAGACTGTGTTGGTAAGTGAACCAAGGGCACCAGCTAGAATCAGACCAGTTTTATTTTTCATTAGTTTATAGACTAGATAAGGAGTTAAACCAATCAAAATACGTGGGACGATAGCAATGATAGCTGAGTAGATGTTTCCGTTTGGTACAAATGGTGAGAAGAGATAGCTTGTAGGTAGAATCGTAATCGTATTAACTGTCAAGCTAAGAAGTCCCCATCAAAAATCCAAGTGTAACCCCAACTCGTGGACCGTAGATAATGCTGGCAATAATGACAGGAATATGAACAATGGTCGGTTTGATTGGAAATGGAAAAAGGTTAAAGGCAAGCGAGCTCAGAAAGTGTATCACGAGCATGGTTGCAAAAAAGATAGCAATAGGTGCAATATTAGAGCGTTTTTTCATCGAGAGTTTCCTTTATTCTTTCTAAAATAATTGTGAGGTCAGCTAAAGCTCCTTGTCCATGGTCTCCACAAGCTAGTAGGGATTCTTTTAGGGAGCAATCAGCTGATAGCCGTATGTTTCTAATGTTTTCAGATTAGTCTGAGTTGCCGGATGGTCATACATTTTTGTATTCATAGCAGGAGCTATTAGTTTAGGAATATTTTTGGGCAAGGCTAGAGCTATGCTGGTTACCATGTTGTCAGCATAGCCGTGGGCTAACTTTGCAATTGTGTTAGCTGTTGCAGGGGCTACGATAAATAAATCTGCCTTTTTTCCAAGTTCGATATGATTAATCTGATTAGGATAGGGTTCCTTCATGACATCAAGGTGGACAGGATTCTGTGATAAGACCTGTAGTGTCAAAGGTTGGATAAACTCTGTAGCGGCCTGAGTCATTAAAACCGTGACTTGATGACCTTGTTTTTTTAGAGAACTGACTAAATCTGCCGACTTGTAAGAGGCGATTGACCCTGTTACAGCCAAGAGAATGTTTGCCATAGCTTTCCTTTCTATGAATGATAGGCTTGAATTTTTTCAAGGAGGAGTTTTGCAATTTCTTCTTTAGTCTGGACTGTTTGAAGCTGATCTTTCTCAACAAAGATTGCTCGATGTTGATTTTCTGAGATTTGAGTCAGGTCATTTGCAATGATTAAGTCTGCTTGGTTCTTGATAAGACTGTTTCTAGCAGTGTCAATTAGATGATTTTCAGAGACATCAACTAGTAGTTTAAAACCAATCAGATGAATAGCAGGATTCCATTCCTTGACTAGAGAGATGATCTTTGGGTGTTTTTTTCAGGAACAAAGACCTGAACCTCATCAGTTGAAGAAATCTTAGTCTGATGATTCTGCTTGTTTAAAAATTCTTCTAGATTGGAGCTAGCCTGAACTTCCTCAAGTCCTGTCATATAAACAGAAGTGTAGTCGGACACCGCCATTGAGTGAATCAAAACCTGATAATCTGCAACCCGTTCTTGCATTTCCAGTAGAAGGTCGTTGGTATTGGTAATTTCTCGAATGCTTAGATTAGGGTGAGCTTCTGGCTTCAGAGCTCGTTTTGTCGTAATTAAACAAACTTCATGCCCTACAGCAAGCAAAGGTTTCTGTGATGATTTTGCCCAAGCGACCTGTAGAATGGTTAGTGATAGAGCGGACGCTATCGATAGCTTCACTGGTACCGCCCGATGTAACTAAAATTTTCATAGCACTATTGTACCATAATAAGCAAAAAGAAAGCGCTGAATATCTATGAAAATAAAAAGAATCGATTATAGTTTTTCAAACTATAAAGCCATATAAAATTTAAGAAAGGGACTCTAAAAAAACCTTAAAAACAGGGATATTTACGAACGTTTAGAGAGTTTAGGGATGTTAAAAATCTTGTTTTGTGTTATAATGAATCATCATATAAGAGGTTAGAGGAGTTTTGAATGAAAACAGATATTGAAATCGCACAGAGTATTGAGTTGAAGCCAATCGTTGATGTTGTAGAGAAACTTGGTATTTCTTACGACGATTTGGAGTTGTACGGAAAGTATAAGGCTAAGCTCAGCTTTGATAAAATTCGTGCAGTTGAGAGCAATCCAGTTGGGAAATTGATTTTGGTTACTGCCATCAATCCAACGCCAGCAGGTGAAGGAAAATCAACTATTACCATTGGTCTTGCGGATGCCTTAAACAAAATCGGCAAGAAAACCATGATTGCTATTCGCGAACCATCTCTTGGCCCAGTAATGGGGATTAAGGGTGGTGCTGCAGGAGGTGGTTACGCTCAAGTGCTACCAATGGAAGACATCAACCTTCACTTTACTGGTGATATGCATGCTATTACAACTGCTAACAATGCTCTCTCTGCCTTGATTGACAATCACTTACACCAAGGGAAATGAGCTTGGAATTGACCAACGTCGTATCCTCTGGAAACGTGTGGTGGACTTGAATGACCGAGCTCTTCGTCATGTGACTGTTGGACTTGGTGGTCCTCTAAATGGAATTCCACGTGAGGATGGTTTGATATTACAGTTGCTTCAGAAATCATGGCCATTCTTTGCTTGGCAACGGACATCGAGGACTTAAAACGCCGTTTGGCTAATATTGTTATCGGTTATCGCTATGACCGTACACCTGTTTCTGTAGGTGATTTGCAGGTTGAAGGTGCTCTTAGCATTGATTTTGAAGGATGCGATTAAGCCGAACCTGGTTCAGACAATTTATGGAACACCTGCCTTTGTACACGGTGGTCCATTTGCCAATATCGCTCATGGATGTAACTCTGTCTTGGCAACAAGCACAGCCCTTCACTTGGCTGATTACACGGTTACTGAAGCTGGTTTTGGTGCAGACCTTGGTGCTGAGAAATTCCTCGATATTAAGACACCAAACTTGCCAACATCTCCAGATGCAGTTGTCATTGTCGCAACCCTTCGTGCCCTTAAGATGAATGGTGGCGTAGCTAAAGACGCTCTTACAGAGGAAAATGTAGAGGCAGTTCGTGCAGGTTTTGCTAACTTGAAACGCCACGTTGAAAACTATCCGTAAGTTCGGTATTCCAGCAGTCGTAGCTATCAACGAATTTGTATCTGATACAGAAGCTGAAATTGCAGCCTTGAAAGAACTCTGTGCCTCAATCGATGTACCAGTTGAGTTGGCTAGTGTCTGGGCTGATGGTGCAGAAGGTGGAGTAGCACTTGCTGAAACAGTTGTTAAAGACAATCGCTGAAAATCCTAGCTAACTATAAACGTTTGTATGACAATGACCTTTCTGTTCAAGAAAAAGATTGAAAAAGATTGTTACTGAAATCTACCGTGGTAGCAAAGTGAACTTTGAGAAGAAAGCTCAAACACAAATCGCTCAAATCGTTCAAAATGGTTGGGACAAATTGCCAATCTGTATGGCTAAAACTCAATATAGTTTCTCAGACAATCCAAATGCACTTGGAGCACCTGAAAACTTTGAAATTACCATTCGTGAATTGGTACCAAAATTAGGTGCAGGCTTCATCGTTGCCTTAACTGGTGATGTCATGACCATGCCTGGGACTTCCAAAAACGACCAGCAGCTCTCAACATGGATGTTGAAAGTGATGGAACAGTATTAGGCTTGTTCTAGTATATTGCAAATTGATTTTAAATGAGTTTGGAGATACTAATCCAAGCTCATTTTTTTATCTAGATATAAGATGTTAGTTGATAGACAGTTGTCTACACGTAACCAGTCTAGGTAAAGATATTTTTCCCTGAAATTCTGATATAATAGAAATATTGACTTCAAGAGTAAGGAAGAGAAGATGAACGCATTATTAAATGGAATGAATGACCGTCAGGCTGAGGCGGTACAAACGACAGAAGGGTCCCTTGTTAATCATGGCAGGGGGCTGGTTCTGGAAAGACCCGTGTTTTGACCCACCGTATTGCTTATCTGATTGATGAAAAGCTAGTCAATCCTTGGAATATCTTGGCCATTACCTTTACCAACAAGGCTGCGCGTGAGATGAAAGAGCGTGCTTATAACCTCAATCCAGCCACTCAGGACTGTCTGATTGCGACCTTCCACTCCATGTGTGTGCGTATTTTGCGTCGGGATGCGGACCATATTGGCTACAACCGCAATTTCACTATTGTAGATCCTGGGGAGCAGCGAACGCTCATGAAACGCATTCTCAAGCAGTTGAACTTGGATCCTAAAAAATGGAATGAACGAAGCATCTTAGGGACCATTTCCAATGCTAAGAATGATTTGATTGATGATGTGGCCTATGCTGCCCAAGCTGGTGATATGTATACGCAAATCGTGGCCCAGTGTTACACGGCTTATCAAAAAGAGCTTCGTCAGTCGGAGTCGGTTGATTTTGATGATTTGATTATGCTGACCTTGCGTCTCTTTGATCAAAATCCTGATGTTTTGACCTACTACCAGCAGAAGTTTCAATACATCCATGTTGATGAGTACCAAGATACCAACCACGCTCAGTACCAATTGGTCAAACTCTTGGCTTCCCGTTTTAAAAATATCTGTGTGGTTGGGGATGCTGACCAGTCTATCTACGGTTGGCGTGGTGCTGATATGCAAAATATTTTGGATTTTGAGAAAGATTATCCCCAAGCCAAGGTTGTTTTGTTGGAGGAGAATTATCGCTCAACTAAAACCATTCTCCAAGCGGCCAACGAGGTCATTAAAAACAATAAAAACCGCCGTCCTAAGAATCTCTGGACTCAAAACGCTGATGGGGAGCAAATCGTTTACTATCGTGCCAATGATGAGCTAGATGAGGCTGTATTTGTAGCCAAAACCATTGATGACCTTGGTCGGAGTCAAAATTTCCTTCACAAGGATTTTGCAGTTCTCTATCGTACTAATGCGCAGTCCCGTACTATTGAGGAAGCCTTGCTCAAGTCAAATATTCCTTATACCATGGTTGGTGGAACCAAGTTCTACAGCCGTAAGGAAATCCGAGATATTATCGCTTACCTCAATCTTATTGCCAATTTGAGTGACAATATCAGTTTTGAGCGTATTATCAACGAACCGAAACGTGGAATTGGGCCAGGCACCGTTGAGAAAATTCCTGATTTTGCGAATATGCAAGACATGTCCATGCTAGATGCTTCAGCCAATATCATGTTATCTGGTATCAAGGGTAAAGCAGCCCAGTCTATCTGGGATTTTGCCAATATGATTCTAGATTTACGAGAGCAACTGGACCACTTAAGCATTACTGAGTTGGTTGAGGCGGTTCTAGAAAAAACAGGTTACGTCGATATTCTTAATGCCCAAGCGACTCTAGAAAGCAAGGCTCGGGTTGAAAATATCGAAGAGTTCCTTTCTGTGACGAAAAACTTTGATGACACCTCTGATGTGTCAGAAGAGGAAACTGGTCTGGATAAACTGAGTCGTTTCTTAAATGACTTTGGCCTTGATTGCCGATACAGATTCAGGTAGTCAGGAGACATCAGAAGTGACCCTGATGACCCTGCATGCTGCCAAAGGTCTCGAGTTTCCAGTTGTCTTTTTGATTGGGATGGAAGAAAATGTCTTTCCACTTAGTCGTGCAGCTGAGGATCCAGATGAATTAGAAGAAGAACGCCGTCTGGCCTATGTAGGAATTACGCGTGCAGAGAAAATTCTCTATCTGACCAATGCCAACTCGCGCCTGCTTTTTGGTCGTACAAACTACAATCGTCCGACTCGTTTTATTAACGAAATCAGTTCAGACTTGCTTGAGTATCAAGGTCTGGCTCGTCCTGCAAATACAAGTTTTAAAGCGTCTTATAGCAGTGGTGGTCTTGCCTTCGGTCAAGGTATGAGTCTTGCGCAGGCACTTCAAGACCGTAAACGCAGTGCTGCCCCAAAAACTATCCAATCAAGCGGTCTCCCATTTGGTCAATTTACAGCTGGCGCAAAATCAGCGTCTAGTGAGACAAATTGGTCCATTGGTGATATTGCCCTCCACAAGAAATGGGGAGAGGGAACTGTTCTGGAAGTTTCAGGTAGCGGTGCTACGCAGGAATTGAAAATCAATTTCCCAGAGGTTGGTCTGAAAAAACTTTTAGCCAGTGTAGCCCCAATTGAGAAAAAAATCTAATTTTTCATCCTTCTCACGAATAATAAAGTGAGGAGGATTTTTATGTACAGTATTTCATTCCAAGAAGATTCATTATTACCAAGAGAAAGACTGGCCCAAGAAGGAGTAGAAGCGCTCAGTAATCAAGAGTTGCTAGCTATTTTACTCAGGACAGGAACACGTCAGGCTAGCGTTTTTGAAATTGCCCAGAAAGTCTTGAGCAATCTTTCAAGCCTAACGGATTTGAAAAAAATGACCCTGCAGGAATTGCAGAGTCTATCTGGTATCGGGACGTGTTAAGGCCATAGAGTTACAAGCTATGATTGAACTGGGGCATCGTATCCACAAACACGAGACCCTTGAAATGGAAAGTATTCTCAGCAGTCAAAAGTTGGCCAAGAAGATGCAACAGGAGTTGGGGACATAAAAAACAAGAGCACCTGGTGGCGCTCTATCTCAATACTCAAAATCAAATCATCCATCAACAGACCATTTTTATCGGTTCTGCTACTCGCAGTATCGCTGAACCGCGAGAGATTCTTCATTATGCTATCAAGCATATGGCGACTTCACTCATCTTGGTCCACAATCATCCTTCAGGAGCGGTAGCGCCTAGTCGAAATGATGATCATGTTACTAAACTTGTCAAAAGAAGCCTGCGACCTGATGGGGATTGTCCTCTTGGACCATTTGATTGTCTCTCATTCTAGTTACTTTAGTTACCGTGAAAAGACAGATTTAATCTAAAGTTCATTAACGACATAGTCAAAGAGGTTTTTATCTTTGGGACGATTTTCAAAAAGAAATTCTGGATGCCATTGGACACCGAGAAAGGCAATATCATCCGTACTCATGACAGCTTCAATGATACCATCTTTAGGATCATGAGCTACAACTTTTTAAGTTGGGTGCTAAATCCTTGATACTCTGGTGGTGGAAGGAGTTGATATGGGAAATTTCTCCATAGATTTCTCGAAGAACAGTATCTGGTTCTGTCACCAAGCGTTGAGTTGTGTATTCGGCAGAACAATCCTGCCAGTGGTCTTCGATATCTTGGTACAAAGTTCCACCCATGGCAACGTTAAAGAGTTGAGTACCACGACAGACAGAAAAAATTGGCTTTTTCTGTTTAATAGCTTCCTTGATGAGGGCCAGTTCGAAGATATCTCTTTGAAGGTGGTAGTCATCGCTATCAATGGTTTTTGGTTCACCATAGAATTTTGGATCAACATTTTGCCCACCTGTCAAGATGAGCTTGTCAATCATACTGATATAGTGGCAGGCCATTTCTTGATCACCAATCGGTAGGATGATGGGAATCCCTCCAGCGTCTTTAACGCCTTCAACAAAGCCTTTTGCTGCGTAGCTCATCATGATGTCATCATCTGGATGAGTTTTTTCGTTTCCTGTAATCCCAATAACTGGTTTTTTCATAAAATGATTTTCGCTTTCTAATCCTCTTTTCGCATGAAATAGAGGAGGGTTTGGAGTTCACTTGTCAAATCGACATACTGAACGACCACGTCTTTTGGTAAATGCAGATGGACTGGTGAAAAACTGAGAATTCCTTTCACGCCAGCATCCACCAAGAGATTAGCAACCTCTTGTGACTTAACGCTGGGAACGGTCAGGATAGCAGTCTTGACATCAGCATCCTTGATTTTATCCTTGATTTGAGAAATCCCGTAAATGGGAATTCCATCAGGAGTTTGGGTACCGACTTCGGGATGGTCATCTAGGTCAAAGGCCATGATAATCTTCATCTTGTTGCGCTCATGGAAGCGATAGTGGAGAAGGGCATGGCCCATATTTCCAATACCTACCAGCATGACATTGGTGATGGAGTTATCATTGAGCAAATCGGCAAAAAATGTCATCAGTTTTTTGACATCATAGCCAAAACCACGACGACCTAGTTCACCAAAATAGGAAAAATCACGACGTACGGTCGCGGAATCAATACCGATAGCCTCTGCAATTTGCTTAGAGTTGGCACGTTCAATCTTTTCTGCATGAAATCTCTTAAAAATTCGATAGTAGAGAGAGAGTCTTTTCGCTGTAGCTTTTGGAATAGCAGACTGTTTATCTTTCACAAAATCACAACCTTTCTATTCTTCTATTTTATAGAAACATTGTGAAAAAATCAACAAAAATAAGAAAAAACTAAGAAAAATCTTAGTTTTGATGTAAAAAAATCTGCATGTGATAGAAAACGGTAGAGGTCTCCGACCAGTCCTTGGTAAACTTCCTGCCCTTTAAAGGTCAAAGAAGTTACATAAAGTGTATCTGGTAGGGTTACACATCCTGACAGAGCCAGCATGAGAGCCTCGTAATCCTCATACTTGAGAGTTCGCTCTACATGATAGCTGTCCTTATAGGTCAGTTCAAACATATGGAACCTATCTTTCTGATTTTGTAAAGACACCACGTTCTACCAAGCTATCCATGAGGAAATAGAATTTTTCCTGATGAATGTGGTGGTCTTCTGATTTGAAAATATCAACTAGACGTAGTCCAAACTTGTCAGTGATATTGATTTTAGCACCTGTAAGTTCCTTGTTAATGATGATTTTGAGTTGGAATCCCTCACCGCTGTTCGGAACTTTTTCCAAAAGGCGAGTCAATTCATAGTTACCAACCTTAGTCTCAAAAAAGGTATTGTCCTTAAGGGTGAATTTTTTAACAGAAGGGCTAAGAGTGTAGTCGTAACGACAATTTTTTAACTGAATGGTTTTTTCAAATGCCATATGGCTAACCTCCGATAATTTCTTTTAAGGTTTTTGCGAGGGTATGTAGGTCTTCAACAGTATTTTCTGGCGACAAACTGATACGAACGGATTCCTTCAAGCGTTCTGAATTTGCCCCGTACATGGCTTCAAGAACATGGCTGGATTGTACAATGCCCGCAGTGCAGGCTGAGCCAGTAGAGATTGAAATTCCGGCTAAATCTAGACGAAGGAGTAAGAGGTCGTTTTTCTGGCCAGGAAAACCAATATTGAGAACATAAGGGAGATGATGTTGTCCTCTATTCAGGTAATACTGAACTCCCTCTAGCTCTGCAAGAAAGGCAGTTTCTAGATTTTTGTATATGTTGAAAATTGTTCTTCTTGCTTTTTCTAGGTCTTCTTTTAGGGCTGCAACCATGCCTACGATGGCAGCTAGATTTTCAGTTCCTGCACGTTTTTTCTGTTCTTGGTCTCCGCCATGTAGATAGGAATCAAAGTCCATGCTAGAAGCGTAGAGAAAACCGATTCCCTTAGGACCATGGAATTTATGGGCTGAAGCAGTGAGAAAATCAATGCCCAATTCTTCTGGGTGAATAGGGATCTTACCAATAGCCTGAACTGCATCGACATGATAGGCGGCAGGGTGTTGTTTGAGTATTTGGCCAATTTCAGCAATGGGCAGTAGGTTTCCTGTCTCATTATTGGCAAACATGGTAGAAACTAAAATCGTATCATCACGTAAGGATTCTTGGATTTGCTGGGCGGTGATTTCTTGATTTTCTGGTTGGATAATGGTTACTTCAAAACCAAAGTGTTGAACCAAGTAATCAATGGTTTCAAGGACAGCATGGTGCTCAATGGCAGTTGTGATGATATGTTTTCCTTGTTTTTGATGACGAAGGCAGTAGCCAATGATGGCAGTATTGTTGCCTTCTGTTCCACCAGAAGTGAAAAAGATATGTTGAGGTTTTGTCCCCAGTAACTGAGCTAGTTCCTGACGGGCTTCTCGCAAGAGTTTGCCAGCTTGACGACCATGACCATGAATACTAGAGGGATTTCCATAGGTTCCTTGCATAACCTCAGTCATAGCTGAAATAGCAACCGCTGACATAGGAGTCGTTGCAGCATTGTCCAAATAAATCAAAGAATCACCTTATTTCTTTTTGTTGTAGGCAAAGAGTGGGCTGACTGGTTTTCTTTCGTGGATACGGACGATGGCATCACCAATTAACTCACTAGCAGTGATGTAGCATACGTTTTTAGGAGTTTTTTCTTTTGTTGCTACTGAATCAGTCACAAGAATTTCTTTAATATTAGTATTGTCAAGAAGATCAGCAGCTCCTTCGACGAAGAGACCGTGGCTAGAAACAGCATAAATTTCTGTAGCTCCTTCACGTTCAACGATTTTGGCAGCTTCAGAGAAGGTACGTCCTGTATTAAGGATATCGTCAATTAAAATAGCTTTCTTACCTTCAACATCACCGATTATATATCCTTCGTTGCGAGTTGCATCGTCTTGAGGGTAGTCAATAATGGCGATAGGAGCATCAAGATATTCAGCCAAGCTACGAGCACGTTTTACACCTGAATTTTTAGGGCTAACGACAACAACATCTGAACCAAGTAGGCCCTTTATCGCAGTAATGTTTTTGCAAATAGGGGAACTGTGAAGAGGTTATCAACAGGAATATCAAAGAAGCCTTGAACCTGAACAGCATGCAAATCAAGCGTAAGGATACGGTCAACACCAGCCTTAACCAGCATATTAGCAACTAGTTTTTGCTGTGAGTGGCTCACGTGGTGAAGCAATGCGGTCTTGACGTGCATAGCCAAAAATATGGAAGAACAACGTTGATACTGTGGGCACTTGCGCGCACACAAGCGTCGACCATGATTAACAATTCCATTAGGTGGTTGTTAACAGGGAAACTTGTTGATTGGATGATGTAAACATCATAACCACGGACACTTTCTTCGATATTCACTTGGATCTCTCCGTCAGAAAAATTGACGTGATGACAGTTTTTCCGAGTGGGACACCAACAGCATCCGAAATTTTTTTGAGCAATCTCTTGGTTAGAGTTGAGTGCGAAAAAGTTTCATGTTTTTTTCTATCTGACATTATAGACCGTCCTCTGTAAACTTTATAAATCCCTAGTGATATTTGTCTTGCATATATGAACTAGGATTTGTGTATTTTTATCTTTTTCTATTTTACCAAAAAAATGGAGATTATTTCAGCTATTTTTTTCATACTTTTTGACAAATCGAACCAATTTTGAAGGGAGCTTTTTGGTAGGAAATCTGATTTATCCTCTAAAAAAATTGTTGGAAATCCTGTTTGCCTTGCTCGTGATTTTCCACTTCAAGCTCTAATTCGTAATCTGTAGTATCAAAGTACTGACTCTCATCCAGCGCCATGAGACCAATAGCTGTTTGCATTTCATAGCGAAGCGTTGTTAGACAACCGAGGACCTGCCATTCACTAGCTTTTGATACCATGTTTAGCCAATTCATCCAGTACTAGCCCCTGAGGAAGTTCTTTCTTAGCTCAGATAGTTTTTCAGCATCTTTTAGTTGCAATTTTTTTGGTTGTATTCCATGTTTCCAACACTTTTGAGGGACTTTGAGTGTCAATTCTGCCCAGTCTTCAAAGGTTCGAATGCGCATAGCAACTTTCTTTTCTCGCAGTTCAAAAATCAGGCGTGTCGATGTAGTAATTTTTTTGAAGAACAGGAGTGACGTCTGTGAACTGGTCTTTTAGACGATTGTATTCATCTTTTTTTCAATAGTGTTTTCAATTCAATTTCTAAATGTTTCATTTTTTTCTTACCTTTTTCTTTATCGTTGAAAGCGGATTTATGGTATAATAAGCATTGTATTTATTGTATATGAATCTGGAGAAAAAATCAAAGATATTTTTGAAGGATAATATGAGAACAAGGGAGAATATATGACCTTAGAATGGGAAGAATTTCTAGATCCTTACATTCAAGCTGTTGGTGAGTTAAAGATTAAACTACGTGGTATTCGTAAGCAATATCGCAAGCAAAATAAGCATTCTCCGATTGAGTTTGTGACTGGTCGAGTCAAGCCGATTGAAAGTATCAAGGAAAAAATGGCTCGTCGTGGCATTACTTATGCGACCTTGGAACACGATTTGCAGGATATTGCTGGCTTGCGTGTGATGGTCCAGTTTGTAGATGACGTCAAGGAAGTAGTGGAGATTCTGCGCAAGCGTCAGGATATGCGGATCATACAGGAGCGTGATTACATTACTCATCGAAAATCCTCAGGCTATCGTTCCTATCATGTGGTAGTTGAATATTCGGTTGATACCATTAATGGGGCTAAGACTATTTTGGCAGAAATTCAAATACGTACCTTGGCCATGAATTTCTGGGCAACGATAGAACATTCTCTCAACTACAAGTACCAAGGGGATTTCCCAGAGGAGATTAAGGAGCGACTAGAAATCACGGCCAAAATCGCTCATCAGTTGGATGAAGAAATGGGTAAAATACGTGATGATATCCAAGAAGCCCAGGCACTTTTTGATCCTTTAAGTAGAAAATTAAATGACGGTGTAGGAAACAGTGACGATACAGATGAAGAATACAGGTAAACGAATTGACCTGATAGCTAATAGAAAACCACAGAGTCAAAGGGTTTTGTATGAATTGCGAGATCGTTTGAAGAGAAATCAGTTCATACTCAATGATACCAATCCGGACATTGTCATTTCTATCGGTGGGGATGGCATGCTCTTATCAGCCTTTCATAAGTACGAAAATCAACTTGATAAGGTACGCTTTATAGGTGTTCATACTGGACATTTGGGCTTCTATACGGACTACCGTGATTTTGAGTTGGATAAGCTAGTAACTAATTTGCAGCTAGATACCGGAGCTAGAGTCTCTTACCCTGTTCTGAATGTGAAGGTCTTTCTTGAAAATGGTGAAGTGAAGATTTTTAGAGCACTAAATGAAGCCAGTATCCGAAGGTCTGATCGAACCATGGTGGCTGATGTTGTGATTAACGGTGTTCCCTTTGAACGTTTTCGTGGAGATGGGTTAACCGTTTCGACACCGACTGGTAGTACAGCCTATAACAAATCTCTTGGTGGAGCTGTTTTACACCCTACTATTGAAGCTCTTCAGTTGACGGAAATTGCCAGCCTTAACAATCGTGTTTATCGAACGCTGGGCTCTTCCATTATTGTGCCTAAGAAGGATAAGATTGAACTCATTCCAACGAGAAACGATTACCATACCATTTCGGTTGACAATAGTGTGTATTCTTTCCGCAATATTGAGCGAATCGAGTATCAAATTGATCATCATAAGATTCACTTTGTTGCCTCACCTAGCCACACCAGTTTCTGGAATCGTGTTAAGGATGCATTTATCGGCGAGGTGGATGAATGAGGTTTGAATTTATCGCTGATGAGCACGTCAAGGTTAAGACCTTTTTGAAAAAGCACGAGGTTTCTAAGGGACTACTGGCTAAGATTAAGTTTCGAGGCGGAGCTATTCTGGTCAATGACCAACCGCAAAATGCAACGTATCTATTGGATATTGGTGACTGCGTTACAATTGATATTCCCGTTGAGGAAGGTTTTGAAACTCTGGAAGCTATCGAACGTCCACTGGATATTCTCTATGAGGATGACCATTTTCTAGTTTTAAATAAACCCTATGGAGTGGCTTCTATTCCTAGTGTTAACCACTCTAATACTATCGCTAATTTTATCAAGGGTTACTATGTCAAGCAAAATTATGAAAATCAGCAGGTTCACATTGTGACCCGACTTGATAGGGACACTTCTGGCTTGATGCTCTTTGCCAAGCACGGCTATGCCCATGCACGACTAGACAAGCAGTTGCAGAAGAAATCTATCGAGAAGCGCTACTTTGCTTTGGTTACAGGCGATGGACACTTGGAGTCAGAGGGGGAAATTATTGCTCCTATTGCGCGTGATGAAGACTCTATTATCACCAGACGGGTGGCTAAAGGTGGAAAGTATGCCCATACTTCTTACAAGATTGTAGCTTCTTATGGAAATATTCACTTGGTAGATATTCGTTTGCACACTGGTCGGACCCACCAAATCCGAGTCCATTTTTCTCATATTGGTTTTCCTTTGTTGGGAGATGATTTGTACGGTGGTAGTCTAGACGATGGAATTCAGCGCCAAGCCCTGCATTGCCATTACCTATCTTTTTATCATCCATTTTTAGAGCAAGACTTGCAGTTAGAAAGTCCCTTGCCGGATGATTTTAGCAACCTTATTACTCAGTTATCAACTAATACTCTATAAAAACTGTTTCAGAGTATAATTATTATCTTAAAGGAGAAAACTCATGGAAGTTTTTGAAAGTCTCAAAGCCAACTTGGTTGGTAAAAATGCTCGTATCGTTCTCCCTGAAGGGGAAGAACCTCGTATTCTTCAAGCGACTAAACGCCTGGTAAAAGAAACAGAAGTAATTCCTGTTTTACTTGGAAATCCTGAAAAAATTAAAATTTATCTTGAAATCGAAGGTATTGAGGACGGTTATGAAGTCATCGATCCTCAACACTACGATAAATTTGAAGAAATGGTTGCTGCCTTGGTAGAACGTCGCAAGGGCAAAATGTCTGAAGAAGATGCACGCAAGGTTTTGGTTGAAGATGTCAACTATTTTGGTGTTATGTTGGTTTACTTGGGCTTGGTTGATGGCATGGTATCTGGAGCGATTCACTCAACAGCTTCAACAGTTCGTCCAGCTCTTCAAATCATCAAAACTCGTCCAAATGTCACGCGTACTTCAGGTGCCTTCCTCATGGTTCGTGGTACGGAACGTTACCTCTTTGGAGACTGTGCCATCAATATCAATCCAGATGCAGAAGCCTTGGCTGAAATTGCTATTAATTCAGCAATCACAGCTAAGATGTTTGGCATCGAACCTAAAATTGCCATGCTGAGCTATTCTACTAAAGGTTCTGGATTTGGTGAAAGCGTTGATAAGGTTGTTGAAGCAACTAAAATTGCTCACGACTTGCGCCCTGACCTTGAAATCGATGGTGAGTTGCAATTTGATGCAGCCTTTGTTCCTGAAACTGCAGCTCTGAAAGCTCCTGGAAGTACGGTAGCTGGTCAAGCAAATGTCTTCATCTTCCCAGGTATCGAGGCAGGAAATATCGGCTACAAGATGGCTGAACGTCTTGGTGGTTTTGCGGCTGTTGGTCCTGTTTTGCAAGGTTTGAACAAGCCAGTTAACGACCTTTCTCGTGGATGTAATGCTGATGATGTCTACAAGTTGACCCTTATCACAGCAGCCCAAGCTGTTCATCAATAAGATTTAGTCCTCTTTCCCTTGGGAAGAGGTTTTTATACTCAATGAAAATCAAAGAGCAAACTAGGAAACTAGCCGCAGGCTGTACTTGAGTACGGCAAGGCGACGTTGACGTGGTTTGAATTTGATTTTCGAAGAGTATTAATACTAGGAAAAGGACAGTTAGAATCTTCTGTGTTATACTAGAGATATGTTAGATTTGAAAGAATACGGTATCGTCATGTGGCCGGATGAGAAGATTGTTTCTTTCCGTGAAAAACTTCTCACTTGGTATGATGAAAACAAAAGAGATTTACCGTGGCGAAGAAGTAAAAATCCTTATCATATCTGGGTATCTGAAATCATGCTCCAGCAGACTAGGGTGGATACGGTTATTCCTTATTACGAACGATTCTTGGACTGGTTTCCAACAGTGGAAAGTTTGGCAACTGCCCCTGAAGAAGGTTTGTTGAAGGCTTGGGAAGGTTTGGGCTATTATTCTCGAGTTCGTAATATGCAGGCTGCGGCTCAGCAGATTATGGCTGACTTTGGTGGTCAATTTCCAAACACCTATGAAGGAATTTCCAGCTTGAAAGGAATTGGACCTTACACAGCAGGAGCCATTTCCAGTATTGCTTTTAACTTGCCTGAGCCAGCTGTAGATGGTAATGTCATGCGAGTGCTGGCACGTCTGTTTGAAGTCAACCACGATATTGGCATTCCAAGCAATCGCAAAATTTTTCAGGCAATGATGGAAATCTTGATTGACCCAGAAAGGCCAGGTGACTTTAATCAAGCTTTGATGGACTTAGGATCAGATATTGAGGCACCTGTAAATCCCAGACCAGAAGAAAGCCCAGTTAAGGACTTCAGTGCGGCATATCAGAATGGCACAATGGACCGTTATCCAATCAAGGCTCCCAAGAAAAAGCCGCTTCCTATTTATCTTAAAGCCTTAGTTGTGAAAAATACTCAGGGACAATTTTTACTTGAAAAAAATGAAAGCGAAAAGCTATTGGCAGGTTTTTGGCATTTCCCCTTGATAGAGGTTGATAACTTTGCGCAAGAAGAGCAGTTTGACCTCTTTCATCAGGTTGCAGAAGAAAGCGTGAACTTTGGTCCCAGTCCAGAAGAGAGTTTCCAGCAGGACTATGACTTAGATGTTGATTGGCTTGATGTTTGTTTTGAGACTGTCAAGCATGTCTTTAGTCATCGCAAGTGGCATGTTCAAATTGTAGCAGGTCAGGTGAGTGACTTTCATAACTTTTCCGATAGGGAAGTTCGCTGGCTTTCACCAGAAGAGTTCAAGGATGTTCCACTTGCCAAACCCCAACAAAAAATCTGGCAGGCTTATGCACAAGCCAACTTAGACAGTAGCAAAGACTAGCTATTGTGTCTTCTTTTTATTTTTTTGGTATAATAGTAGAGAAAAAGGTGAACAAATGAAAAAAATATTAATTGTAGATGATGAAAAACCAATCTCGGATATTATCAAGTTTAATATGACCAAGGAAGGTTACGAGGTTGTAACTGCTTTTAATGGTCGTGAAGCGCTAGAGCAATATGAAGCAGAGCAACCAGATATTATTATTCTGGATTTGATGCTTCCAGAAATCGATGGTTTAGAAGTTGCTAAGACTATTCGCAAGACGAGTAGTGTGCCTATTATCATGCTGTCGGCTAAAGATAGTGAGTTTGATAAGGTTATCGGTTTAGAGCTTGGGGCGGATGACTATGTAACCAAACCCTTCTCAAATCGTGAGTTGCAGGCGCGTGTTAAAGCTCTTCTCCGTCGCACGGACTTGGTTTCTGTAGATAATCAAGAGTCAGATGAAAAGAAAGCCCAACCCTTGCAAATTGGGGATTTGGAGATTGTGCCAGATGCTTATGTAGCTAAAAATATGGTGAAGAACTAGACTTGACCCACCGTGAATTTGAGCTCTTGTACCACTTGGCTTCTCATATTGGTCAAGTGATTACACGTGAACACTTGCTTGAAACGGTCTGGGGTTATGATTATTTCGGAGATGTTCGAACTGTTGACGTAACTATCAGACGTTTGCGTGAGAAGATTGAAGATACACCTAGTCGTCCAGAATATATCCTAACACGTCGTGGTGTTGGTTATTATATGAGAAATAATGATTGAATTGATTAGAAAAAATATTCTTACTAGTGATTTTATCTTCATTTTAATTTTATTGGGTTTTATCTTGATTGTTACCTTGCTTTTGCTAGAAAAATCGGCGAGATAATATTCGGTTGAAGCAAATTAATCAAAAAAAGTTAAAGACTTGATTGCAGGAGATTATTCTCAGGTATTGGATATGCAGGGAAGCTCTGAGATCACTAATATTACCAATAATCTCAATGATTTATCAGAAGTAATTCGCTTGACTCAAGAAAATCTGGAACAAGAGAGTAAACGATTGAATAGTATCCTCTCATACATGACAGACGGAGTTCTTGCGACCAATCGTCGTGGCAAGATTACTATGATTAATGACATGGCTAAGAAACAGCTAGGTGTTCAGAAAGAAGAGGTTCTCAATAAAAAGTATTCTAGAATTGCTTAAGATTGAAGATGAGTATGAACTTCGTGATTTGATTACCCAAGTTCCTGAGCTTATGATTGATTCTCAGGATGACAATGGTGAATATCTGAGCCTTCGTGTACGTTTTTTGCCTTGGTTCGTCGTGAGTCTGGCTTTATTTCTGGTTTGGTTGCTGTTTTACACGATACGACGGAGCAGGAGAAGGAGGAGCGCGAACGGAGACTCTTTGTTTCGAACGTTAGTCATGAGTTGAGGACGCCTCTGACTAGTGTTAAATCCTATCTTGAAGCCTTGGATGAGGGAGCCTTGTCAGAACCTGTCGCACCAGACTTTATCAAGGTATCTCTTGATGAAACTAACCGTATGATGCGAATGGTGACAGATCTTCTCCATCTTTCACGTATTGATAATGCAACCAGTCATCTAGATGTCGAACTGATTAATTTTACTGCCTTTATTACCTTTATTCTTAACCGTTTTGATAAGATGAGAGGACCAGATGAGGAGAAGAAATACGAATTGGTGAGAGATTATCCGATTACCTCTGTCTGGATTGAAATTGATACAGATAAAATGACACAGGTGATTGATAATATTCTCAACAATGCTATTAAGTATTCGCCTGATGGTGGGAAAATCACAGTGACCATGAAGACGACTGATGATCAGATGATTTTATCCATCTCAGACCAAGGTTTGGGTATTCCAAAGCAGGATTTACCACGTATCTTTGACCGTTTTTATCGTGTGGATCGTGCTAGAAGTCGTGCCCAAGGTGGTACAGGTCTGGGTCTGTCCATTGCTAAAGAAATTATCAAACAACATAAGGGCTTTATTTGGGCCAAGAGTGAATACGGTAAGGGATCAACCTTCACCATTGTGTTACCTTATGATAAGGATGCAGTGAAAGAAGAAGTATGGGAGGACGAAGTAGAAGACTAGAATGAGTGAAACAGGCTTTAAATACAGTATTTTAGCGTCGGGTTCCAGTGGAAATTCCTTTTATTTGGAAACCCCAAAAAAGAAGATATTAGTGGATGCAGGCTTGTCTGGTAAGAAAATTACCAGCCTACTTGCTGAAATTAACCGTAAACCAGAAGACTTGGATGCCATCTTGATTACGCATGAGCATTCAGACCATATCCACGGTGTGGGTGTTTTGGCTCGCAAGTATGGTATGGATTTATATGCCAATGAAAAGACTTGGCAAGCAATGGAAAATAGCAAGTATCTTGGCAAGGTAGATTCTTCGCAAAAGCATATCTTTGAAATGGGTAAAACCAAAACCTTTGGAGATATCGACATCGAGAGTTTTGGTGTTAGCCATGATGCAGTCGCACCGCAGTTCTATCGCTTTATGAAGGATGATAAGTGTTTTGTCATGCTGACTGATACAGGTTATGTGAGTGACCGTATGGCAGGAATTGTCGAAAATGCGGATGGCTATCTTATCGAATCCAACCATGATGTAGAGATTTTGAGAGCTGGTTCTTACGCTTGGCGACTCAAACAACGAATCCTATCTGATCTCGGTCACCTTTCTAACGAGGATGGTGCTGAAGCTATGATTCGTACCTTGGGAAACCGTACTAAGAAAATCTACCTTGGGCATTTATCTAAGGAGAACAATATCAAGGAACTGGCACATATGACCATGGTCAATCAGCTGGCGCAAGCTGATCTGGGAGTCGGAGTAGACTTTAAAGTTTATGATACCTCACCAGATACTGCAACACCGTTAACAGAGATATAAAAAAGAAGGCGAGTGCCTTCTTTTTTATATCTTTTACAATCCTGCGAAATCTTTGATTTCTTGTGCTGACATTGAAGAGTCGCAACGGACATTGATTTGTCCATCTGCAATATGAACGAAGCCTGGTACAGTTGGGATTCCGTAGCGTGAGCGGAATGCTTGCAACTCATTGAGTTGGCTTGGTTCTTCACTGTTGATGAAGTAGATGTGAGCTTTAGTTTCAGCTACGACACCTGCCAATGTGCCAGCAAATTTACGGCAGTAAGGGCAAGTTTTACGACCAATAAAGAAGGTTGCAGTTTCTTTTTTATCAAGAGCTTCTTGCGCACGCGCAACTGTAGTGACTTCAAGGTCTTTGATATTATCTAAAAATTGTTCCATGAGATTACCTCGCTTTCATTGATAAGTCTAGTATGCCATAAAGTTTTCTAAAAATTGCTTAGATTTGATACGAAAAAAGATGAGATTGGCTGGTCTCATCTTTTATAGGGCTTTATTTTACAAAAGCATTGATTTCTGCTTCGATGTTAGCAATCTTAGCTTGTGATTTTTCGTTGGTTTCACCTACAACTGCAATGTAGAATTTGATTTTTGGTTCTGTACCTGAAGGGCGAACAGCAATCCATGAACCGTCAGCAAGTGTGTATTTTCAAAACATCACTTGGAGGAGTTGTTAAGTTTGTAACAGTACCGTCAGCAGCAGTAGCAGTTTGAGCCTTGAAAGTCTTCTACGACAGTGATAGCTGTTGCATTCCATTCTTTTGGAGCATTGTTACGGAATTTAGCCATAATCGCTTTGATTTGTTCAGCACCATCGACACCTGAAAGGGTAACAGAGATAGTTTTTTCAGCGTAGTAGCCGTACTCTTTGTAGATTTCTTCGATACCGTCAGCAAGTGTCAAACCACGTGAACGGTAGTAGGCAGCAAGTTCAGCAACGACTAGAACAGCTTGGATAGCGTCTTTATCACGTACGAAAGGTTTAATCAAGTAACCGAAGCTTTCTTCAAATCCCATCATGTAAGTGTGATTGTGTTTTTCTTCAAATTCTTGGATTTTCTCAGCGATAAATTTGAAACCTGTCAAAACGTTGAACATGGTTGCGCCGTAGCTTTCAGCAATTTTCGTTACCAAGTCAGTTGATACGATAGATTTGCAGAGAGCCGCATTTTCAGGAAGAGTTCCAGCGTTTTTGTGGGCTTCCAAGATGTATTTAGCCATGATAGCACCGATTTGGTTACCTGAAAGGTTGAGGTAGCTACCATCTTTTTGAAGAACTTCAACACCAACACGGTCAGCATCAGGGTCAGTTGCGACAAGAACGTCTGCACCAACTTGACGACCAAGTTCTTCAGCAAGAGCAAAAGCTGCTTGGCTTTCTGGGTTTGGAGATTTGACAGTTGAGAAGTCTGGGTCAGCAGTTGCTTGCGCTTCAACGACTTGAACAGAGTCAAATCCTGCTTGGGCAAGAGCACGACGAGCCAACATTTCACCAGTACCATGAAGTGGTGTGTAGACAATCTTCATGTCTTTACCAAATTCTTCAATCAAGGCTGGGTTGATGTTTACGTCCTTAACCTCTTTAAGGTATTCTACGTCAACAGCTTCGCCGATAACTTCAATTAAGCCAGAAGCTTTTTCAGCTTCCACATCAGCAACTTCGACCGCAAATGGATTTTCGATTGCACGGATATAAGTAGTCAAAGCGTCCGCGTCGTGTGGAGGCATTTGTCCACCGTCTTCACCGTAAACCTTGTAACCGTTAAATGGAGCAGGGTTGTGGCTGGCTGTGACCATGATACCTGCGAAACAGTTGAGATGACGAACGGCAAATGATAGTTCTGGAGTTGGACGGAGGCTTTCAAATACGTAAGATTTGATGCCGTGTTTAGCAAGAACTGCCGCAGACTCAAAGGCAAACTCAGGTGAGAAGTGACGGCTATCGTAGGCAATTGCTACACCGCGTTCTTTTTCGTTTCCACCTTTTGACTCAATCAAACGAGCCAATCCTTCAGTAGCTTGGCGAACAACGTAGATGTTGATGCGGTTTGTACCAGCACCAATCAAGCCACGCATACCTGCAGTACCAAATTCAAGATTAGTATAGAAGGCATCTTCCTTTGTTTTTTCATCCATATTTTCCAAATCTTGACGAAGGTAGTCAGGAAGATCCGCAAAATCAACCCATTTCTGGTAATTTTCTTGGTAAGACATTAAAATTCTCCTTTTGTAAATTGTTTTAACCGTTCACATTATAGCACTTTTTAGCGTTTTAGTAAAACGTAGCATAAATTTTCAGAAATGGTGGTGTCATATGCCGGTTTATCAAGTCTTGAATGCCTTAGGAAACATGCTATACTGCTTTGTATGATTATTTTACAAGCTAATAAAATTGAACGTTCTTTTGCAGGAGAGGTTCTTTTTGATAATATCAACCTGCAGGTTGATGAACGAGATCGGATAGCCCTTGTTGGGAAAAATGGTGCAGGTAAGTCTACTCTTTTGAAGATTTTGGTTGGAGAAGAGGAGCCAACTAGTGGAGAAATCAATAAGAAAAAAGATATTTCTCTGTCTTACCTAGCCCAAGATAGCCGTTTTGAGTCTGAAAATACCATCTACGATGAGATGCTTCATGTCTTTGATGACTTACGTCGGACGGAGAAACAACTTCGTCAGATGGAGTTGGAGATGGGTGAAAAGTCTGGTGAGGAATTGAATAAGCTGATGTCAGATTACGACCGCTTATCTGAAAATTTTCGCCAAGCAGGTGGCTTTACCTATGAAGCTGATATTCGAGCGATTTTGAATGGTTTCAAGTTTGACGAGTCTATGTGGCAGATGAAAATTGCTGAGCTTTCGGGTGGTCAAAATACTCGTCTGGCACTGGCCAAAATGCTCCTTGAAAAGGCCCAAATCTCTTGGTCTTGGACGAGCCAACCAACCACTTGGATATTGAAACCATTGCCTGGCTAGAGAATTACTTGGTAAACTATAGTGGTGCCCTCATTATTGTCAGCCACGACCGTTATTTCTTGGACAAAGGTTGCGACAATTACGCTAGATTTGACCAAGCATTCCTTGGATCGCTATGTGGGTAATTACTCTCGTTTTGTTGAGCTGAAGGAGCAAAAGCTAGCTACTGAGGCAAAAAATTATGAAAAGCAACAGAAGGAAATCGCTGCTCTGGAAGATTTTGTCAACCGCAATCTAGTCCGAGCTTCAACGACCAAACGTGCCCAATCTCGTCGTAAAACAACTGGAAAAATGGAACGTTTGGACAAGCCTGAAGCTGGTAAGAAATCGCCAACATGACCTTCCAGTCTGAAAAAAACGTCGGGCAATGTTGTACTGACTGTTGAAAATGCAGCTATTGGCTATGATGGGGAAATATTGTCAGAACCTATCAACTTAGACCTTCGTAAGATGAATGCTGTCGCCATCGTTGGGTCCAAAATGGAATCGGCAAGTCAACCTTTATCAAGTCTATTGTGACCAGATTCCTTTTATCAAGGGTGAAAAAGCGCTTTGGCGCTAATGTTGAGGTTGGTTACTATGATCAGACCCAAAGCAAGCTGACACCAAGTAATACGGTGCTGGATGAACTCTGAATGATTTTAAACTGACACCGAAGTTGAAATCGTAACCGTCTAGGTGCCTTTCCTTTTTCTCAGGAGATGATGTCAAAAAATCAGTCGGCATGTTGTCTGGGTGGCGAGAAAAGCTCGTTTGCTTTTAGCTAAATTGTCTATGGAAAACAACAACTTTTTTGATTCTGGACGAGCCGACCAACCATCTGGATATTGATAGCAAGGAAGTGCTGGAAAATGCCTTTGATTGACTTCGATGGAACTCTTCTATTCGTCAGCCATGACCGTTACTTTATCAATCGTGTGGCAACTCATGTACTGGAATTGTCTGAGAATGGCTCGACCTTTACTTGGGGAGATTACGATTACTATGTTGAGAAGAAATCAGAAGTAGAAATGATTCAAACTGAGGGAAGCTTCAACTAGCAATCAAGCAAAAGAAGCAAGCCCAGTTAATGACTATCAAGCTCAGAAAGAAAGTCAAAAAGAAGTTCGTAAACTCATGCGACAAATCGAAAAGTCTAGAAGCTGAAATTGAAGAGCTAGAAAGTCAAAGCCAAGCCATTTCTGAACAAATGTTGAAACAAACGATGCCGAGGAACTGATGGAATTACAGGCTGAGCTGGACAAAATCAGTCATCGTCAGGAAGAAGCTTATGCTTGAGTGGGAAAGAATTATCAGAGCAGGTGTAAAGATGGAACATCTTGAAAAGGTATTTCGTGAATTTCGGACAAGTGGAAATTATTCTTTAAAGGAGGCGGCAGAGGGAGTCCTGTCAACCTCTCAGTTATCTCGCTTTGAGCTTTGGGGGAGTCTGACCTAGCAGTCTCACGTTTCTTTGAGATTTTGGATAACATTCATGTAACAATCGAAAATTTCATGGATAAGGCTAGGATTTTCTAATCATGAACATGTTGTCATGATGGGACAAATTGTATCCCTTTACTACTCAAATGATATTGCAGGTTTTCAAAAGCTTCAAGTGAACAACTTGAAAAAGGCTAAGAGTTCGACGAAATCCACTCTATTTTGAGCTGAACTGGATTTTGCTGCAAGGGTCTGATTTGTCAAAGAGATTCGAGTTATCATATGAAGCAGGATGATTTAGATAAGGTAGCAGATTATCTCTTTAAAGACAGAAGAATGGACCATGTATGAGTTGATCTTTTTCGGTAACCTCTATAGTTTCTACTGATGTAGACTATGTCACTCGGATTGGTAGAGAAGTCATGGAGAGGGAGGAATTTTATCAAGAGATTGGTCGCCATAAGAGATTGGTTTTGATTTTGGCCCTCAATTGTTACCAGCATTGTTTAGAGCATCTTTCTTTTGACAATGCAAGCTATTTTGAGACTTATACAGAGAAGATTATTGGTAAAAACATTAGTCTGTATGAACGAAATATTTTACATTACCTAAAAGGCTTTGCCTTGTACCAAAAAGGACAGTGTAAAGAAGGTTGTAGCAAATGCAAGAGGCCATGCATATTTTTGACGTGCTAGGTCTTCCAGAGCAAGTAGCCTACTATCAGGAACACTACGAAAAATTTGTCAAAGATTAATTTTCCCAAATAAGGGAAAAATGAAAAAGCTCCTTTCGGTTTTGATACAATAGTTTCAAAATTTGAGAGGAGTTTTTATATGAATCGCTATGCAGTACAGTTGATTAGTCGCGGAGCTGTTAACAAGATAGGGAATATGCTCTATGATTATGGAAAATAGTGTCTGGTTGGCTTCCATGGGGGCCATAGGTCAGACTGTTTTAGGAATGTATCAGATTTCTGAACTCGTCACATCTATTCTCGTAAATCCCTTTGGTGGAGTCATTTCAGACCGTTTTTCTCGTCGTAAGATTTTAATGGCGGCAGACCTTGTTTGTGGAATTCTTTGTCTGGCTATTTCTTTTATAAGGAATGACAGCTGGATGATTGAGCTTTGATTTTTTGCCAATATTGTTCAGGCTATTGCTTTTTGCCTTTTCTAGACCAGCAAAAAGCCATTATCACAGAATTAGTAGAGAAGGATGAACTGGTCCTCTACAATTCTCGTTTGGAGTTGGTCTTGCAGGTTGTCAGTGTGAGTTCCCCTGTACTTTTCTTTTTCTTGTTTTACAATTCTCAAGTCTCCATCTGACGCTCTTACTAGATGCTTTGACTTTTTATAGCATTTGTTCTAGTGGCCTTGCTTCCAAAAAGAAGAACCAATGGTTCAAGATAAGAAACTTTTACTGGTAAAGATATTTTTGCAGATATCAAAGATGGCTTGCACTATATCTGGCATCAAAAAGAGATTTTCTTTCTCCTGTTAGTGGCTTCCAGCGTTAATTTTTTTGCGGCTTTTGAGTTTTTGCTTCCTTTTTCAAATAAACTATATGGAGTAGAAGGAGCTTATGCGACTATCTTAACCATGGGTGCGATTGGCTCAATTATAGGAGCACTGATAGCAAATAAATTTAAATCAAGTATGAATACACTTTTGTTCTTATTGATTTTTAACAGGAGTAGGAGTTTTCATGATGGGTTTGCCACTGCCCAATATTTTAACCTTTTTCTGGAAACCTGATTTGTGAACTCTTTATGACGATTTTTAATATTCACTTTTTACTCAGGTACAGACCAAGATTGATGGAGAATATCTGGGTAGGGTATTGAGTACCATTTTTACACTAGCTATTCTCTTTATGCCGATTGCGAAAGGTTTGATGACCTTTCTTCCAAGTGTCCATCTTTATTCTTTCTTGATTATTGGACTTGGAGTTGTAGCTTTTATCTTTCTTAGCTCTCGGATATGTTCGAACTCATTTTTGAAAAAGAGACATAAGTTTGCTTGGACTTCAAAAATAATTCCAATCTAAGTAGTTTTTCCGCTCTTCTCGTTTGTGAGGAGGGCTTTAGTTTATGGTAA